>ERZ857984.110-NODE-110-length-112875-cov-49.961195_pt1 | contig 112875 bp, 98 predicted proteins | sample MGYA00519914_ERZ857984 | MGnify/ENA primary metagenome ERZ857984 (study PRJEB31778, sample SAMEA3449417) | human gut metagenome | biome: human gut; feature: human-associated habitat; material: faeces | place: United Kingdom | collected 2010/2012 ...
GAGCACCGGTCTCCAAAACCGGGTGTTGGGAGTTCGAGTCTCTCCGCCCCTGCCATTTATAAGAATCCTTTGCTCAGGCAAAGGATTTTTTTTTATCTCTAATCTCCATTGGCAATATCCCCGACGAAAATACCTTGCTGATCTCCGTCCATGGAGAGTAGCGTTTATTCCAGAATAGGGTTTTTCAGGATCTCATGGATCTGCGCCTGCTTATCGCTATTTTGTAACCAGATCGCATAAAGTGGACGGGATAACGTAGCGCTGTCCATGACCGTATGTAACCCATGCTTCTCTTTCGCCCAGCGAGCAGGTAGCCAACAGCAGCCGTTCAGGCGCGATAATTGCTGATAGATCAGTTCAGCTGAAGAGGTAGTGAGCAGCGGAACATCATCGCTTCCTATCAGTCCCACTTCGTTTTGCTGAAAATCAGGCCCCCATTCAAGGCGCAAGTAATTCAATTCATTTCTGTTTTTTGCAGGCGATGCGCAATACAGAGCAAGAGTAAAATTACCCAACAGCTGGCTGCTTAATTCATCCATCTTCGGCGATTCGGTGGTGATCAGCAGATCCAACTGGCGTTCGTGAAGCTGTTTAACCAACGACTGCCGCTGCGCGATACGGGCTTCAAACTGGAGATTGTAAGGTGCGCTGTAGAGGGTACCGAGCCAGCTGTTAAGCATACATTCCCACAGGGAGGCGCTGGCCCCAATGGAGAATTCATTATGTCGCGAAGAGTGTGCCACCTCCTTGCGCGCAGCCTGCCAGGTATTCATGAGCGTTTCGGCATAGGGGAGGAGCTTTTCGCCGGCGGTCGTCAGGCGGATGTTATTACGATGACGGGTGAACAGATTCACACCAAGTTGATTTTCCAGCTGACGAATACGAAAGCTGACTGCTGACTGTGTCAGGTAAAGCGCCTCTGCTGCTCGCCCAAAGTGACGAGTTCTACTCACTTCCAGGAAAGTCTTGAGCAATTCCGTATCCACACCGTTCTCCACAAAATTATTTGTCGTGATGATTTAAATGTTTTGTTTGACGCTCTGTCAAGCGTAACTAATACTCCGCGCCATAAATAGCTCGGCCAAAGAATCAGGAGCGTGTAGGATGGCGGAAAGCTTTACGACGACTAATCGTTTTTTCGACAATAAAAATTATCCACGCGGGTTCTCCCGTCACGGTGATTTCACCATCAAAGAGGCGCAACTGCTGGAACGTCATGGTTATGCCTTTAACGAACTGGAACTGGGTAAGCGCGAACCTGTTACCGAAGATGAAAAACAATTTGTCTCGGTGTGCCGTGGTGAACGTGAGCCGGTGACGGAAGCAGAACGCGTATGGATTAAGTATATGGCGCGTATCAAGCGGCCGAAGCGTTTCCATACTCTGTCCGGCGGCAAACCGCAGATGGAAGGCGCTGACGATTACACCGAAAGCGATGACTAAGAAAAAAGGGCGTAAGCCCTTTTTTTTACGCCATCATTTTCTGCAGATGGTTGAGCATCCGATCAATTGCCCGATAGCTGAGCGCCTCCTGCAAATGACAGCGTTCAATCTCTTCAACCTCTGCCAGATCGGCAATGGTTCTCGCAACCTTTAACAGACGCTGCCAGGCGCGAATAGAAAGCCCCAGCTGCGTTAGCGTCTGTTCCAGCCAGACAGCATCCTCCCGCCTTAAGCGACAGCAGTTCTTCATTTCACGATTCTCAAGATGGGCATTGAGTTTATTTTGCCTGAGCATTTGTCGTTCACGCGCCGCCAGCACCCGCTGCCGGACCGTTGCGCTCGATTCTTCGCCCTGCGAGCCCTGACTCAGTATTCCTGGCGGCGGCAATGGGATCTCTAAGGAAAGATCGAAGCGGTCGAGGAAGGGGCCTGACAGGCGTCCAAGGTAGCGCAATGTCTGCTCCGGCGATGCACGATTATGTTTACCCTGATAATGTCCTGTCGGGCTTGGATTCATCGCTGCAATAAGCTGAAAGCGCGCCGGATAGTCAATTTTGGCGCGCGAGCGTGATATGTGGATCTTGCCTGACTCAATGGGTTCGCGTAGCGCATCCAGTACCCGCCGCTCAAACTCCGGCAGTTCATCAAGAAACAGCACGCCATTATGGGCCAGGGAAATCTCACCGGGGACCGGTATCGAGCCGCCGCCCACCATCGCTGCCAGCGAGGCGCTATGGTGGGGGGCGCGGAACGGCCTCTGACGCCACCGCGTCTTTGCGGTGTGGAGGTTGACCAGACTCTGTATGGCCGCGCTCTCCAGCGCTTCCTGATTGCTTAATGGCGGCAGGAGACCGGGGAGTCGGCTGGCTAGCATGGTTTTCCCGGTCCCGGGCGGGCCTATCAGGAGCAGGTTGTGACCACCGGCGGCCACAATCTCCAGCGCTCGTTTGCCCTGCTGCTGGCCGATAACATCGAGCAGATCTTCGTAGCGTTCATCCCGAGCAGGCGCCTCGGCGAGAGGCGGCGAAAGCGATGTCTGCCCCGCAAGAAATGCGCAAACCTCCTGCAGATGGTCGGCGACCAGACAATCGCTGCCGCCGATCAGGCCGACCTCCGCCGCATTGTCAGAGGAGACGACAATGCGCCGGCCGGCTTTGATGGCCTCCATTGCGCTGGGGATTGCCCCTGGAACGCCTCGTAACCCACCTGTAAGGGCGAGTTCGCCCACAAACTCATATTGATTCAGTCGCGTCGTGTTGAGCTGCTCTGAGGCAACGAGAAGCGCGAGAGCGATGGGCAGATCGTATCGTCCGCCTTCTTTGGGCAGATCCGCTGGCGCCAGGTTAATGGTTATCTTCTTCGCAGGAAAAGCGTAGCCGCTGTTGATCAGGGCGCTGCGGACCCGGTCGCGGGCCTCTTTCACGGTGGTTTCCGGCAGCCCGACCATAGTTAGACCAGGAAGACCGTTGCTGAGATGAACCTCAACGGTAATCAATGGCGCTTCGATACCGAGCGCCGCGCGAGTATAGACGATAGCGAGCGACATAAAACCTCCTGGACAGAGAAGAATTATGGTTGGCATGACGTAAAGCGAGAATGGAAAAAGTGCGAATTTAGAACTGCGTATCCATACTTTTCGCGGCATATCGTTACATTTAGCCGAAAATGGACGTTTGATCGCAAAACAGAGCTATGTTGGCAAAGAGGGCGCCGAAGAGCGCGGCAGGCGTGAGAAAACTGAATTTTTTTCATTTTTGATTTTTTTCATATAAAACAATTATTTTTATTGAAACCGTTAGGCTGATCAGCAACGAAGATATAAAAAAATCTTGTGCTTTATGTGATGTCTGTGGTAACTCTTTAGGTATTCCTTCGAACAAGAAGCCAGAAAGTATAGAAAATGACAGCCCTTCTACGAGTGATTAGCCTGGTCGTGATTAGCGTGGTGGTGATTATTATCCCACCGTGCGGGGCTGCACTTGGACGAGGAAAGGCTTAGAAATCAAGCCTTAACGAACTAAGACCCCCGCACCGAAAGGTCCGGGGGTTTTTTTATAACTGAAATAACCTAAGCGAGGAGCAGATGATGACTTTTAGCATAAAATTCTGTTTCTCCCGATTTATGACGGGGAACTAACTATGAATGGCGCGCAGTGGGTGGTACATGCTTTGCGGACACAGGGAGTCGACACAGTTTTTGGCTATCCGGGTGGCGCAATTATGCCGGTTTACGATGCACTGTATGACGGCGGCGTGGAGCACCTGCTGTGCCGGCATGAGCAAGGGGCAGCCATGGCGGCCATTGGTTATGCGCGAGCAACCGGTAAAACCGGGGTGTGTATCGCGACGTCCGGCCCGGGCGCGACCAATCTGATCACCGGCCTGGCGGACGCCCTGCTTGACTCTATTCCCATCGTAGCTATCACCGGCCAGGTGGCCGCACCCTTCATCGGCACGGATGCGTTCCAGGAAGTAGACGTTCTCGGTTTGTCACTGGCCTGTACTAAGCACAGTTTCCTTGTGCAGTCTCTGGACCAACTGCCGCGGGTTATTGCTGAGGCTTTCCAGGTGGCAAACTCAGGCCGTCCAGGTCCGGTGCTGGTTGATATCCCTAAGGATATTCAGATGGCGCAGGGCGACCTCGATCCCCATTTCTCTACCGTCGCCGATGAGATGGCATTTCCGCAGGCGGAAGTGGCGCAGGCTCTGCAGATGCTGGCCCAATCGCAGCAACCGATGCTGTATGTTGGCGGCGGGGTCGGCATGGCGCAGGCGGTACCGGCTTTGCGCGAATTCCTGGCGGTGACCAGGATGCCGGCAACCTGCACCCTGAAAGGGCTGGGCGTGGTGGATGCTGATTATCCCTATTATCTCGGCATGCTGGGAATGCACGGCACTAAGGCGGCCAACCTGGCGGTACAGGAGTGCGATCTGCTGATCGCCGTCGGCGCGCGCTTTGACGATCGCGTGACCGGTAAGCTCAATACCTTCGCACCGCATGCCAAAGTGATCCACATGGACATCGATCCGGCGGAGCTGAACAAGCTGCGTCAGGCGCATATCGGTCTGACAGGCGATCTGAACTGCCTGCTGCCGGCGCTGCAGCAGCCGTTAGCTATCGATGGCTGGCGCGAGCGGAGTGCCGCACTGCGTGCCGAGCATGCCTGGCGTTACGATCATCCCGGTGAGGCAATCTACGCGCCGCTGCTGCTGAAGCAGCTTTCCGACCGCAAGCCGGCGGACAGCGTGGTGACCACCGACGTTGGCCAGCACCAGATGTGGTCGGCTCAGCATATGACCTATACCCGCCCGGAAAACTTTATCACCTCCAGTGGCTTAGGCACCATGGGCTTTGGCCTGCCGGCCGCCGTTGGCGCCCAGGTGGCGCGCCCTAACGATATGGTGATCTGTATCTCCGGTGACGGCTCCTTCATGATGAATGTACAGGAGCTGGGCACCGTTAAACGCAAGCAGTTACCGCTGAAGATCGTGTTACTCGACAACCAGCGGTTAGGGATGGTTCGACAATGGCAGCAGCTGTTTTTCCAGGAACGTTATAGCGAAACCACTCTGACTGATAACCCTGATTTCCTCACGCTGGCCAGCGCCTTCGGTATTCCTGGCCAACACATCACCCGTAAAGACCAGGTTGAAGCGGCACTCGACACCATGCTTTCGAGCCAGGGGCCATACCTGCTTCATGTCTCAATCGACGAACTTGAGAATGTCTGGCCGTTGGTGCCGCCCGGCGCCAGTAACTCTGAAATGCTGGAGAAATTATCATGATGCAACATCAGGTCGCTTTACAGGCACGTTTCAACCCGGAAACCTTAGAGCGCGTGCTGCGCGTTGTCCGCCACCGGGGTTTCCACATCTGCGCAATGAACATGGAAACCGCGCCGGACGCACAGAACATAAATATCGAATTGACCGTTGCCAGCCCGCGGCCCGTCGAATTACTGTTTAGTCAATTAAGCAAACTGGTCGACGTCGCCTGCGTCGAGATCCAGCAACCCACATCACAACAAATCCGCGCCTGAGCGCAAAGGAAGAAAAATGACGACGAAAAAAGCTGATTACATTTGGTTCAATGGCGAGATGGTTCCGTGGGGCGAAGCGAAAGTTCATGTGATGTCCCATGCGCTGCACTACGGTACCTCGGTATTCGAGGGGATCCGTTGCTACGACTCGCACAAAGGCCCGGTGGTGTTCCGTCATCGCGAACATATGCAGCGTCTGCATGATTCAGCCAAAATTTATCGTTTCCCGGTCTCCCAGAGCGTCGACGAATTGATGGAAGCCTGCCGCGAAGTCATTCGAACCAATAATCTGACCAGCGCTTATATCCGTCCGCTGGTGTTTGTTGGCGATGTCGGCATGGGGGTAAACCCGCCTCCGGGTTACAACACTGACGTGATCATCGCGGCGTTCCCATGGGGAGCCTACCTCGGCGCAGAAGCGCTTGAGCAGGGGATCGATGCAATGGTCTCTTCCTGGAACCGCGCGGCGCCGAACACTATCCCGACGGCAGCGAAAGCCGGTGGTAATTATCTTTCCTCGCTGCTGGTTGGCAGCGAAGCGCGTCGCCATGGCTATCAGGAAGGTATCGCCCTCGATGTTAACGGCTATATCTCCGAAGGCGCAGGGGAAAACCTGTTTGAAGTGAAGGACGGTGTACTGTTCACCCCGCCGTTTACCTCTTCCGCGCTGCCGGGCATTACCCGCGACGCCATTATCAAGCTGGCGAAAGATCTTGGTATCGAAGTCCGCGAGCAGGTGTTGTCCCGTGAATCCCTGTATCTGGCGGATGAAGTCTTCATGTCCGGCACTGCGGCGGAAATCACCCCGGTACGCAGCGTGGACGGCATCCAGGTCGGCGCAGGCCGTCGCGGTCCGGTAACCAAACGCATTCAGGAAGCCTTCTTTGGCCTCTTCACCGGTGAAACAGAAGATAAATGGGGCTGGTTGGATCCGGTAAGTAAGTAATTAAAAATGGGACGGCACGCACCGTCCCATTTAATAAACACAGATGGGAGTAAAAAGAGCATGCCTAAGTACCGTTCCGCCACCACCACACATGGCCGCAATATGGCGGGCGCCCGCGCGTTGTGGCGCGCAACCGGAATGACCGATGCCGATTTCGGCAAACCGATTATCGCCGTCGTTAACTCCTTTACCCAGTTTGTCCCCGGGCACGTGCACCTGCGCGATCTCGGCAAACTGGTTGCCGAGCAGATTGAAGCCGCCGGTGGTGTGGCCAAAGAATTCAACACCATCGCAGTGGATGATGGGATCGCTATGGGCCACGGGGGTATGCTCTATTCACTGCCATCCCGCGAGCTGATCGCCGACTCGGTGGAGTATATGGTTAACGCCCACTGCGCTGATGCCATGGTTTGTATCTCCAACTGCGACAAAATCACCCCGGGGATGCTGATGGCCTCCCTGCGTTTGAATATTCCGGTGATCTTTGTTTCCGGCGGTCCGATGGAAGCCGGGAAGACCAAGCTGTCAGATAAAATCATCAAGCTTGACCTGGTGGATGCGATGATTCAGGGGGCGGATCCGAAAGTGTCCGACGAGCAGAGTAATCAGGTGGAACGCTCCGCCTGCCCGACCTGCGGCTCCTGTTCCGGGATGTTCACGGCGAACTCCATGAACTGCCTGACCGAAGCGCTGGGCCTGTCACAGCCGGGCAACGGCTCTCTGCTGGCGACCCACGCCGATCGTAAGGAGCTGTTCCTAAACGCCGGGAAACGTATCGTGGAGCTGACCAAACGCTATTACGAGCAGGATGACGCTTCCGCGCTGCCGCGCAATATCGCCAGCAAGGCGGCCTTTGAGAACGCTATGACGCTGGATATCGCCATGGGCGGCTCCACCAATACCGTTCTGCACCTGCTGGCGGCGGCGCAGGAAGCTGAAATCGACTTCACCATGAGCGATATCGATAAGCTCTCCCGCAAAGTGCCGCAGCTGTGTAAGGTGGCGCCGAGCACGCAGAAATACCATATGGAAGATGTGCATCGCGCCGGCGGCGTGCTGGGCATTCTGGGCGAGCTGGACCGCGCCGGGCTGCTGAATCGCGAGGTCAAAAACGTCCTTGGCCTGACGCTGCCGCAGACCCTGGAACAGTACGATGTGATGGTGACCCAGGACGACGCGGTGAAAAAAATGTTCCGCGCCGGCCCGGCGGGCATCCGTACCACCCAGGCGTTCTCGCAAGACTGCCGCTGGGATACTCTGGATGACGATCGCGCCGAAGGCTGTATCCGTTCTCTGGAACACGCTTACAGCAAGGACGGCGGCCTGGCGGTGCTGTACGGCAATTTCGCAGAAAACGGTTGTATCGTGAAAACCGCCGGCGTGGACGACAGCATCCTGAAATTTACCGGTCCGGCGAAAGTATATGAGAGCCAGGACGATGCGGTTGAGGCCATCCTCGGCGGTAAAGTCGTGGAAGGCGACGTCGTGGTGATCCGCTACGAAGGGCCGAAAGGCGGGCCGGGGATGCAGGAAATGCTTTACCCCACCAGCTTCCTGAAGTCGATGGGGCTGGGCAAAGCGTGCGCGCTGATCACCGATGGCCGTTTCTCCGGCGGCACCTCAGGGCTCTCTATCGGTCACGTCTCTCCGGAAGCGGCGAGCGGCGGCAACATTGCGCTCATTGAAGATGGCGACATGATCGCGATTGATATTCCGAACCGCAGCATCCAGCTGCAGCTGAGCGATGCGGAAATTGCGGCGCGTCGTGAAGCCCAGGAAGCGCGTGGCGACCAGGCGTGGACGCCGAAGAATCGCCAGCGTCAGGTCTCCTTTGCTCTTCGCGCCTACGCCAGCCTGGCGACCAGCGCCGACAAAGGCGCGGTACGCGATAAATCCAAGCTGGGTGGCTAATCATGGCGGATTCACAACCCTTGTCCGGCGCCCCTGAGGGCGCCGAGTACCTGCGAGCAGTGCTGCGCGCGCCGGTTTATGAAGCGGTGCAGAAAACGCCGCTGCAAAAAATGGATAAGCTCTCGTCGCGGCTGGATAACGTTATTCTGGTGAAGCGTGAAGATCGCCAGCCGGTACACAGCTTTAAGCTGCGCGGCGCTTACGCGATGATGTCCAGCCTGACTGCCGAACAGAAATCCCACGGGGTGATCACCGCTTCGGCGGGCAACCATGCCCAGGGCGTGGCGTTTTCCGCATCGCGGCTGGGCGTTAAGGCGCTGATCGTGATGCCAGTAGCGACCGCCGATATCAAAGTCGATGCCGTTCGCGGCTTTGGCGGCGAAGTGCTGCTGCACGGCGCCAACTTTGACGAAGCGAAGGCGAGAGCGATTGAGCTGGCGCAACAGCAGGGTTTTACCTGGGTGCCGCCGTTCGATCACCCGATGGTCATCGCCGGACAGGGAACCCTGGCGCTGGAGCTGCTGCAGCAGGATGCCCATATTGACCGCGTATTCGTCCCGGTGGGCGGCGGCGGTCTGGCAGCGGGCGTGGCGGTGCTGATCAAGCAGCTGATGCCGCAGATCAAAGTGATCGCGGTGGAGGCGGAAGATTCTGCTTGCCTGAAGGCGGCGCTGGACGCAGGCCATCCGGTGGATCTGCCGCGCGTCGGCTTGTTTGCCGAAGGCGTGGCGGTCAAACGCATCGGCGATGAAACGTTCCGTTTATGCCAGGAGTATCTGGACGATATCATCACCGTCGATAGCGATGCTATCTGCGCGGCGATGAAGGATCTGTTCGAAGATGTGCGGGCGGTGGCGGAGCCTTCCGGCGCGCTGGCGCTGGCGGGGATGAAAAAGTATATCGCCCAGCATAACATCCGCGGCGAGCGTCTGGCTCATATTCTGTCCGGGGCCAACGTCAACTTCCACGGCCTGCGCTACGTGTCCGAGCGCTGCGAGCTCGGGGAACAGCGCGAAGCGCTGCTGGCGGTGACGATCCCGGAAGAGAAAGGTAGCTTTTTGAAGTTTTGCCAGCTACTGGGGGGCCGCTCGGTGACGGAGTTCAACTACCGCTTTGCCGATGCCAAAGACGCCTGTATTTTTGTCGGGGTACGCCTGAGTCGTGGCCTGGAAGAGCGCAAAGAGATCCTCCAGTTACTGAACGACGGCGGCTACAGCGTGGTGGATCTCTCTGATGATGAGATGGCTAAGCTGCATGTGCGCTATATGGTCGGCGGCCGGCCGTCAAAAGCGCTGCAGGAGCGGCTGTTCAGCTTCGAGTTTCCGGAATCGCCGGGGGCGCTGCTGAAATTCCTGCATACCCTTGGCACCCACTGGAATATTTCACTGTTCCACTACCGCAGCCACGGCACTGACTATGGTCGGGTACTGGCGGCCTTCGAGTTGGGCGAGCACGAGCCGGACTTTGAAACTCGTCTTAATGAGCTGGGCTATGAGTGCCACGACGAAACGCATAACCCGGCATTCCGCTTTTTCCTCGCGGGTTAGTGGTTGGGCAGAATTTTCCAGAAAGCATCAATAAGCGGCTCATGCAGCCGCTTTTTTTGTGCGCAAACACCCAGCTCAAACGGCGTTTGCTCATCACTGCGCTCCAGGATCATCACCCTGTTGCGTACCGGCTCCGGACTGTTCTCCAGCACCACTTCCGGCAGCAGCGCCACGCCGCATCCCAGGGCGACCATCGACACCATCGCTTCGTGCCCGCCGACGGTGGCGTAGATCGACGGATTGCTGATTTTATGCCGCCGAAACCACAGCTCGATGCGCCGACGTACCGGCCCCTGGTCGGCCATGATAAAGGGCACTGTCGACCAGTCGGGGCGCTCGACGGTCACCTGGTTGCGCACCGGGCAGGGAAGGGCCGGGGCAATTAACACCACGGCGAGGTTCTCCAGCATCGAAAACGCCACCGACCCTGGCAGAGTCTCCGGCTTACCGGCAATCGCCAGGTCGGCTTCGCCGGTGACGACCTTCTCCATAGCGTCGGCGGCGTCGCCGGTCGAGAGCTTGATCTCCACCGAGGGGTGCGCGGCGCGAAAGCGGTCGAGGATTGGCGGCAGATGGCTATAGGCGGCGGTGACGGAGCAGAAGATGTGCAGCTCGCCGGAGAGCGAAGGGCCCTGCTGATCGATGACGTGACGAAGCTGCTGATACTGCAATAAAGTCTGTTGGGCAAAGGTACGTAACTCTTCCCCGGCTTCGGTAAGGGTCACCGTGCGATTATCTCGCACGAACAGCGGCTGGCCGAGGTCCTCTTCCAGACGCTGGATCTGGCGCGAAAGCGTCGACGGGCTGACGTGCATGGCCCGCGCGCTGCGGCCAAAATGGCGGCTTTCCGCCAGATGCAGAAAAGTTTTCAGATCGCGTAAATCCACGACGCGTACTCCCCGGTTTTGTATTTCATAAAATGCAACGTGACGTTGTGAATATATCAATTTCCGCAATAAAATTCCTGTCATATAGTAAGTTCATTCTCGCAAAAGCGAACCGAACAATAAGCACGACACAACATCACGGAGTTACAGACATGGCTAACTACTTTAATACACTGAACCTGCGCCAGCAGCTGGCACAGCTGGGCAAATGCCGCTTTATGGCGCGCGACGAATTCGCCGATGGCGCAAGCTACCTTCAGGGTAAAAAAGTGGTCATCGTCGGCTGCGGCGCGCAGGGCCTGAACCAGGGTCTGAACATGCGTGACTCCGGCCTGGATATCTCCTATGCGCTGCGTAAAGAAGCGATCGCTGAGAAGCGCGCCTCCTGGCGTAAAGCGACTGAAAACGGCTTCAAAGTCGGCACTTATGAAGAGCTGATCCCGCAGGCCGACCTGGTGGTTAACCTGACGCCGGACAAACAGCACTCAGACGTTGTGCGCTCCGTACAGCCGCTGATGAAAGACGGCGCAGCGCTGGGTTACTCCCACGGCTTCAACATCGTGGAAGTGGGCGAGCAAATCCGTAAAGACATCACCGTGGTGATGGTGGCGCCGAAGTGCCCGGGCACCGAAGTGCGTGAAGAGTACAAACGCGGTTTCGGCGTACCGACGCTTATCGCGGTACACCCGGAAAACGACCCGAAAGGCGAAGGCATGGCGATTGCCAAAGCATGGGCTGCGGCGACAGGCGGCCACCGCGCGGGCGTGCTGGAATCTTCCTTCGTGGCGGAAGTGAAATCTGACCTGATGGGCGAGCAAACCATCCTTTGCGGCATGCTGCAGGCGGGTTCTCTGCTGTGCTTCGACAAGCTGGTGGCGGAAGGTACCGATCCGGCGTATGCAGAAAAACTGATTCAGTTCGGCTGGGAAACCATCACCGAAGCGCTGAAGCAGGGCGGCATCACCCTGATGATGGATCGCCTCTCCAACCCGGCGAAACTGCGCGCTTATGCGCTGTCCGAGCAGCTGAAAGAGATCATGGCGCCGCTGTTCCAGAAACACATGGACGACATTATCTCCGGCGAATTCTCCTCCGGCATGATGGCGGACTGGGCGAATGATGATAAGAAACTGCTGACCTGGCGTGAAGAGACCGGCAAAACCGCCTTCGAAACCGCGCCGCAATATGAAGGCAAAATCGGCGAGCAGGAGTACTTCGATAAAGGCGTTCTGATGATCGCGATGGTGAAAGCGGGCGTTGAGCTGGCCTTCGAAACCATGGTGGCCTCCGGCATCATCGAAGAGTCTGCTTACTACGAATCACTGCATGAGCTGCCGCTTATCGCCAACACCATCGCCCGTAAGCGTCTGTATGAGATGAACGTGGTTATTTCCGATACCGCTGAATATGGTAACTACCTGTTCTCTTACGCTTGCGTACCGCTGCTGAAAGAGTTCATGACCACCCTGCAGACCGGCGACCTGGGCACAGCGATTGCCGAAGGCGCGGTAGATAACGCGCAGCTGCGCGATGTGAACGAAGCGATTCGCAGCCACGCTATCGAGCAGGTTGGTAAGAAACTGCGCGGTTATATGACCGATATGAAGCGTATCGCGGTAGCCGGCTAATTCCTCGTCGTCTTTCGACTTGCCGATGCGTTGGCTACGGTACGTACACCCCAGTCACATAGTAATCTTTGTTCCTGGGGATGTACTTCCTTGCCGCCTTCCGGCAAGCCGAAATCCATAGAGGCATGGATTTGTTTAGTAGGCCTGATAAGCGAAGCGCCATCAGGCAAAAACCCGGAGATTAAGATCCCGGGTTTTTTTATTATTTCCGGTACAGCACTTTGATGATGTGGTAGCCGAACTGGGTATGCAGCGGGCCGGTTGGCTCCAGTTCAGGGCAGGAGAAGACCACTTTATCGAAGGCCGGTACCATCTGGCCCTGGCGGAACTCACCCAGATCGCCGCCGCGTTTGCCTGACGGACAAATGGAGTGTTTCTTTGCCAGCTTGCCGAAATCGGCGCCGTTTTTGAGCTGCTCGAGCAGATCGAGCGCCAGTTTCTCTTCTTTTACCAGGATATGCAGTGCTGCCGCGGTTTTAGCCATGATTGCGCCTTGAGTGAGTTGGAATAAATCAGGGCGCCATAGTATCACGCGCTAGCGGCGATACAGCACCTTGATGATGTGGTAGCCGAATTTGGTTTTCACCGGGCCATAGGGTTTGAGCAGCGGACAGCTGAAGACGGCTTGATCAAACGGACCGACCATTGCGCCTTGCTGAAACTCGCCTAAGTCGCCGCCGTTGCGGCCAGACGGACATTTAGAATAGCGTTTCGCCAGATGATCGAAGCTGACGCCCCGCTCCAGTTTGGCGAGGATCTCCAGCGCCAGTTTCTCTTCTTTGACCAGGATATGCAGGGCCGCTGCGCTTTTTGCCATGACATCATTCTCAGGATGGTTTGCGTGGCTGACACTTTACCATCAGTCAGTAAATCTCGGCTCCGCTTTCTGCTACAATCTCCACCCCGTTCGAAGATTGAGCAAGACTCCCATGCGTTTAAACCCTGGCCAACAACAAGCCGTCGAATTCGTCACCGGACCGTGCCTGGTGCTGGCGGGCGCCGGTTCCGGTAAGACCCGCGTTATTACGAATAAAATCGCCCACCTGATCCGCGGCTGCGGCTATCAGGCGCGCCATATCGCGGCCGTGACCTTTACCAATAAAGCCGCGCGCGAGATGAAAGAGCGCGTTGGGCAAACGCTGGGGCGCAAAGAGGCGCGTGGCCTGATGATCTCCACTTTCCACACCCTGGGGCTGGATATCATTAAGCGGGAATACGCTGCGCTGGGTATGAAGTCTAACTTTTCCTTATTCGACGATACCGATCAGGTGGCGCTGCTTAAGGAACTGACCGAAGGGTTGATCGAAGATGACAAAGTGGTGCTTCAGCAGCTGATCTCGACGATCTCCAACTGGAAAAACGATCTAAAAACCCCGGCGCAGGCCGCCGCTGGCGCGAAAGGCGAACGGGATCGTATTTTCGCCCACTGCTATGGGCTATACGACGCGCACATGAAGGCCTGCAATGTCCTCGATTTTGACGATCTGATCCTGCTGCCAACGCTGCTGCTGCAGCGCAACGAGGAGGTGCGCGAGCGCTGGCAAAATAAGATCCGCTACCTGCTGGTAGATGAGTATCAGGATACCAATACCAGCCAGTATGAGCTGGTGAAACTGCTGGTGGGTCAGCGGGCGCGCTTTACCGTGGTGGGCGATGACGACCAGTCGATCTACTCGTGGCGCGGCGCGCGGCCGCAGAACCTGGTGCTGCTCAGCCAGGACTTCCCGGCGCTGCAGGTGATCAAGCTTGAGCAGAACTACCGCTCATCCGGGCGTATTCTGAAAGCCGCCAACATTTTGATCGCCAATAACCCTCACGTCTTTGAAAAGCGGCTGTTCTCCGAACTGGGATATGGCGCGGAGCTGAAAGTGCTCTCCGCCAACAATGAAGATCATGAAGCGGAGCGCGTGGCCGGGGAGCTGATCGCCCACCACTTCATTAATAAAACCAATTACAAAGACTACGCGATCCTTTATCGCGGCAATCACCAGTCGCGGGTCTTTGAAAAGATGCTGATGCAGAACCGCATCCCGTACAAAATCTCCGGCGGCACGTCGTTCTTTTCGCGTCCGGAAATTAAAGATCTGCTGGCCTATCTGCGCGTGCTGACCAACCCGGACGACGACAGCGCCTTCCTGCGTATCGTCAACACGCCGAAGCGCGAGATCGGCCCGGCGACGCTGCAAAAGCTCGGTGAGTGGGCGATGGGCCGCAACAAAGGATTGTTCACCGCCAGCTTTGATATGGGTCTCAGCCAGACGCTGACCGGGCGCGGCTATGAATCCCTCACCCGCTTCACCCACTGGCTACGCGAGATCCAGCAGCTGGCCGAACGCGAGCCGATCAACGCCGTGCGCGATTTGATTCGCGGGATCGACTACGAATCCTGGCTGTATGAAACCTCGCCCAGCCCGAAAGCCGCGGAAATGCGCATGAAAAACGTCAACCAGCTGTTTACCTGGATGACCGAGATGCTGGAAGGCAGCGAAATCGATGAGCCGATGACCCTGACCCAGGTGGTCACCCGCTTTACCCTGCGCGACATGATGGAGCGCGGCGAATCGGATGAAGAGCTGGATCAGGTGCAGCTGATGACTCTCCATGCGTCAAAGGGGCTGGAGTTCCCCTACGTTTATCTGGTGGGAATGGAAGAGGGATTGCTGCCGCACCAAAGCAGCATTGATGAAGATAACGTCGATGAAGAGCGACGGTTAGCCTACGTTGGCATCACCCGTGCGCAGAAAGAGCTGACCTTTACGCTCTGTAAGGAGCGCCGGCAATATGGCGAACTGGTGCGTCCTGAACCGAGTCGTTTTCTGCTGGAGCTACCTCAGGACGACCTTATCTGGGAGCAGGCACGCAAAACCATTACGCCTGAAGAGCGGATGCAAAAAGGCCAGGCCAACGTCGCTAATATTCGGGCGATGCTGGCAAAGGCGAAAAAAGCTTAGCGTCTCAGGCGATAAACTGCTGCCAGGCGGCGGAGAAGGGCATCACCAGTATTAGCGAGGGCAGCATATTGGCGGTAGGGAAGGCACGGATCCCGCACAGACGGAAACCGGTCGCCAGCATAATGATGCCGCCGCAGGCGGTGAAGTCGGCGATCATCGACGGATTGATTAACGCCATGATAAAGGTTGCCGCGAAAAACAGGATAACGAAAACAATCAGCTGGGGAATAAAGATCACGGTGATGATATACCCCAGCGTGGAGGCGAAAATCGCGGCAGTAAAAAAGTCGAGGATCGACTTGGTCAGCAGAATGGTCGGGTCGCCGGTCATCCCTTCGGTTAAGGCGCCGAAGATGCCGGTACCGCTGGCGCAGAACAGGATCAGCACGGCGATAAACTGATTCATAAAATCTTCCGCACCGACGCTGGCGCTGGACTGCGCCGGAAAGATACGTTCAATGGGGCTGCGCAGCGTTGTTCCGGCTCGTTCAATCCATTTTTCAATATTCAACAGGCCGCCGATAATCGTGCCGACAATAATAGCCAGGGCAATCGGCGGCAGGTTATGCAATTTATTGACAAAGAATATGCCCATACTGATTGAGATCAGTCCGGCGATCAACGGTAAGGTTTTTTTGAAATGTTCCGGAATAAAACGATTCAGTGAAGCGCCCGCCAGCGCACCAACGAGAAGCGAGCCGCTACAGACAAATATACCTATAGCCATAATTTATTTTCCCTAATAAAAATCAGGGCCTGAATATACAGGCCCTGAAATATTTAAATTAATTATTTAATGTTAAATACGCGGCTGGCATTACCCCAGGCGATTTTCTCTTTCAGGCCTGCTTCAAGTTCTAAAGGATCAAACCAGTCGCAGGCCTGATGAATATCTTCATACGGATAATCGACAGAGAACATCACGCGATCGGCGCCCATGACTTCAATAGCATTATTCAGTGAATGGGTATTGAAATGGCCGCTGGTGGTAACGATGAAGTTATTCTGCAGGTAGTGCATTAACGGTTTTTCCGCTTTACCCAGACCGCAGCCGAAACGCTGACGATAGAGACGATGTTGAGTGCGCGGCAGCATATGTACCAGCCCTTCGCCGAGGTGACCCAGCACCAGATTGAGGTTAGGATAACGATCGAACAGACCGCTCATCATCAGACGAATAGCATGCACTGCCGTTTCCTGAGCGAAGCCCCAGGCAGAGCCGATCAGGCTTTCGTAACCGGTATAGATGCCACGCGCCGGGCCTTCCAGCGGTTCACGAGGATGCAGATAGACAGGCACGTTCAGCTCGTTGACCTTATCCCAGAATACCAGCATGGATTCGTCATCAAGATACAGGCCATGCTCGCTATCTTTAACGTTGGTGTAGCCGTTGATCAGCGCACCTTTCATGCCTAACTTTTTCACGGCGCGCTCCAGCTCTTCCGCCGCGGCTTCCGGGTTCTGCAATGCCAGGGTGGCGAAGGCGCTAAATTTGTCCGGATTTGGCTTAACATAATTCTCAACGATAAAATCGTTGGTATCGCGGGCAAAAGAGACGGCTTTGGCTTTATCTAAAATAGACTGGGCGCCAGGTGAAGTCAGAGAAAGAATTACATGATCAATATGACGCTGCGCCATTTCTTCCAGCTGAATGCTGCGATCCAGCAGGCGGCGTTCAACATCTTTCATATATTCTGTGCCGTTACGACCTGCTTCACCAGATGAATCCCACAGACGGTTATTTTCAGGTGTGGATACGTGTTCTTCTAAAGCAATTTTTCCGCGCATGATATTTTCCTTGCGATATGAGTCAGTGTGGCTTGATGCGAGGAGAATAAAAGCTTTCACGTATTACCAGCAATAAACCAAACGTAATAGGGGTTATTAATAAAACCAATACACGGGCGTATTTTGTTACTTAGATTTTAATAGAAGTACTCTGCTGTGCGGGATCGGCAAGCGTAGCGATCAGCGAGCGTAGCCAGATATGTCCGGGATCGCGGTGCAGCCGCTGATGCCAGACCTGACGGATGGCGATTTTGGCGAGGGGAAAAGGCAGCGGCCAGCTGCGGCAGGGATAGCGCCGGGTGATATGCCGCGCCACCTGTTCCGGGACGACGGCAATCATATCGCTTTCGGCCACCAGCTCACCGGTACCTAAAAAACTTGGTAACGTTAGCGCAATGCGCCGGGGCATGTGGTGCTCATCAAGCAGCTTATCCATATCGCCATGGGCAGTCCCCTCCACGCGGATCGCCAGATGCTTTTCCTGGCGCCAGTCTTCGGCGCGGAGCTGTGCGCGAATGCGAGGATGGTTTTCCGCAGCCAGGCAGACATATGATTGATCGAAGAGATGTTGCTGGTAGACGCTTTCCGGAAGCTGCGTCAGATAGCCGATCGCGAGATCGCATTTCCCGGATTCGAGGGCGTTGAGGGTCTGCTCATCCAGATTCTGTACCGTAAAGGTGATCCCGTCCGCCGCCTGCTGCTGGAGCGCAATTTGCAATAAAGGCAGCAGCGTCATTTGGCTGATATCGGTCATACCGATCGTAAAATTACGCTGGCTCTGCTGGGGAAGAAATTCAGGTTTGACCGCTAAATCGTTATCGGCAAGCTGGAGAAGAGTCGAGATGGTGGGGGCGATCGCGTCCGCTCGCGGCGTCGGGATCATCCGCTGCCCGACCCGGACAAACAGCGGGTCAGCAAAATGATCTCGTAGTTTTTTCAGCAAAAGGCTGCCGGTGGGCTGGCTGATATCGAGTGCGTCCGCTGCTGGGGAAACATTGCCCAAGCGGTAGAGCGCAGAGAAAAAGCGTAGCGATTTGAAATCCAGTTCTTCCCGCATCCGCCCTCCTGGCTGGATATTATTTCAGCGTATCGCCGCTGGCGACCCGAAGTATCCAGTGGACGTAGCTTTGCCACTGACACTCCTGATCGACCATCTCCCGACCCAGCGGATGTTCATCCAGCCAGTTTCCCGGCAATATCAGCGTCAGTTGTTCGTCTTGAGCGGTCAGCTGAATGGCGGGCAACAGATCGTCGCGCCGCCGGCTGGCAAACAGGATTGCCAGTCGCAGCAGACGACACAGATGCTCAGCCACCCGCGGTGGGACGGCATTCTGTTGATGAAGCGAAGAGAGGTCGATAGCGTTAGTCTGGTTAAGGAGCAGCGTGGCAATCAGCTTCTTCTGCGCCGGGGTAAAGCCCGGCAGGTCGAGGTTATTGACCAGATAGGCGGCGTGCTGCGGCGCGCGCTTAAAATCCACGCTCAGCCCAATCTCATGCAGCGCACAGGCGCTAAGGAGTAAATCACGGCTTAGCGGATCCAGCTCCCAGCTGCCATCCAACTGACTGAGCAGATGACTGGCAAGGCCGCCGACGCGCTGGGCCTGTTCGGTGTCGATCATAAAACGACGCTGAATATTACGCAGCGTGCGGCTGCGGATGTCCTGCTCAACGGAGAGATGCAGCATGCCGTACACCAGGCCTTCGCGTAACGCGCCGCCCGCGAGGGTCATACACTGAATATTCAGTTCGCTGAAGATAGCGATCAGGATCGCCAGCCCGCTAGGAAACACCAGCGCCCGCTCAAGGGTTAAGCCTTCGATCTCCAGCTCTTCCAGACGTCCGCACTGGATAGCGCGCTGTTTAAGCTGCTGGAGTTTGGCGAGGGTGATTCGTTCATCCATCCCCTGCGCCATCATAATTTCCTGCAGAGCCTGAACGGTGCCGGAGGCGCCAACGCACACTTTCCATCCGTGATAGCGCAGCACATCGGCGACGGGCAGTAGCACCTCGCGCGCAGCCGCTTCGGCGAGATCGAAATTCTCTTTCGTCAGACTACGGTCGGCAAAATAGCGTTCAAGCCAGGTGACACAGCCCATCGACAGGCTAAACAGCGAGGTTGTTTGTGCGCCGGTCCCGGTCACCAGCTCGGTGCTGGCGCCGCCGATATCGACCACCAGGCGCTGATCGGCGCCGCCGGTGGTGTGGGCAACACCCTGGTAAATCAGGCGCGCTTCTTCTTCGCCGCTGATCACTTGCACTGGAGTGCCGAGGATCTCCTGCGCTTTCGCCAGAAACTCCCCCGCATTTACGGCAAGACGCAGCGTGGCGGTGGCCACGACGCGGATTTGCGTCGGCGGAATATCCTGCAGGCGCTCGGCAAACAGGCGTAAGCACTGCCAGCCCCGTTCCATCGCTTCTGCGGAGAGGGTGTTGTCGCTATTCAGGCCGGCGGCCAGTCGAACCTTACGCTTAATGCGGCTCAGCGTCTGGATGCTGCCCGCCACCTCGCGCACCACCAACATATGGAAACTATTGGAGCCCAAATCAATGGCGGCATATAGCGAGGTGGAGCTCATACTCTTCATCGTTCAGAAGGCTCCCTGGTCGGCGGGGCGCTTAGGCCCGATCCACATCACTGAGCGGGTCGCCAGAGGAAGGTCGCCCTGGCAGATTCTGAATGACTGAGCGTATGGCATAGATCTCTTAACCTGAACGACGACGATTGCGCGGTGGACCGTTACGGCGCGGGCCGTTGCCTGGGCGCGCACGGGTCAGACGCAGCGGTTTAGGCAGGTCGGTCATCAGCGCGTCCGGGTTGTACTTACTGACCGGAATTGAGTGACCAATATAGGTTTCGATCGCCGGCAGATTCAGCGCATACTCTTCGCAGGCGAGGCTAATGGAGTGACCGCTGGCGCCAGCGCGACCGGTACGGCCGATGCGGTGAACGTAATCTTCGCAGTCGTCCGGCAGATCGTAGTTAAAGACGTGGGTCACGGCCGGAATGTGCAAACCACGAGCGGCAACATCGGTCGCGACCAGGATATCGAGGTCGCCGCGGGTAAATTCTTCGAGAATACGCAGACGTTTTTTCTGCGCCACGTCGCCGGTCAGCAGACCTACGCGATGGCCGTCGGCGGCGAGATGGCCCCAGATATCTTCACAACGATGCTTGGTATTGGCGAAGACGATGGCGCGATCGGGCCACTCTTCTTCCAGCAGCGTCTGCAGCAGGCGCATTTTTTCTTCGTTGGACGGGTAGAAGAGCTCTTCTTTAATACGGTGGCCCGTTTTCTGTTCCGGCTCGACTTCAACGTACTCGGCGTTATTCATTTGTTCGAACGCCAGTTCGCGGACGCGATAAGAAAGGGTCGCGGAGAACAGCATGTTCAGGCGCTGAGTGGCCGGCGGCATGCGGCGGAACAGCCAGCGGATATCTTTAATAAAGCCGAGATCGTACATGCGATCGGCTTCGTCCAGCACGACAACCTGAATGGCGCCGAGGTTAATGTGGTTCTGCTTCGCGTAATCGATCAGACGACCAGTGGTACCGATCAGAATATCGACGCCGCTTTCCAGCACTTTCAACTGCTTATCGTAGCCGTCGCCGCCGTAAGCCAGACCCAGCTTCAGACCGGTGGCCTGCGCCAGTGGCTCAGCGTCGGCGTGGATCTGTACCGCCAGTTCACGCGTCGGCGCCATAATCAGCGCGCGCGGTTGGTTAACCTGGCGATCGGCGATAGCCGGGTGAGAGAGAAGATAATGAAACGTTGACGTCAGGAACGCCATCGTTTTACCGGTACCGGTTTGCGCCTGCCCGGCGACATCGCGGCCTTCCAGCGTCAGCGGAAGGGCGAGGGCCTGAATGGGTGTGCAATTATGAAACCCTTTCTTTTCAAGGGCTTCAATGACTGCCGGGTGCAGGGCGAAGTCGGAAAACTTCTGTTCTGTTAAATGTGTTTTGCTCATAGTGTGGTAGAATATCAGCTAACTATTGCATTAAGAAAGCGTATCCGGTGAAATAACGTCAACCTTTCGTTGGCGGTGTACGAAATTATTCAAGGTACGTCTACGGTAACTGAACGAATCCAGGATAGCTTAGACTACTAAGCGAGTCGGGAGCGATAAATCTGCAGCATGCAGTTCGCGTTCGGGCACCCTGGCGTCAACAGGCGAGTCCATGATGGATTGCGCCAGTTGGCAGGCCAGAGAATTGAGGTATCCTGAAGAATAGCGTGCATAACGTAGCCGCAGCGCGTCGTTGATGGCTACGACACCAACACACCAGGCTTATTCCTGTGGAGTTAAATATGAGCGATAAAATTATTCACCTGACTGACGACAGTTTTGACACGGACGTACTCAAGGCTGACGGGCTGACCCTCGTCGATTTCTGGGCAGAGTGGTGTGGTCCGTGCAAAATGATCGCCCCGATTCTGGATGAGATCGCTGAAGAGTATCAGGGCAAACTGACCGTAGCTAAGCTGAACATTGACCAGAACCCGGGCACTGCGCCGAAATACGGCATTCGCGGTATCCCAACCCTGCTGCTGTTTAAAAACGGCGAAGTGGCGGCCACTAAAGTTGGCGCCCTGTCCAAGGGTCAGCTGAAAGAGTTCCTCGACGCTAACCTGGCGTAAGCGAATTGCTGTTCCGGCGTCCAGATTCCTATTTTTTGCGGAACTCTGGACGCCCGGCTGGAGTCGTGCTAAGTTAATCCACAGACTTCGTTTTAAACATACCTTGTTTGAATCTTGTTTTACCCGAAGCATCCCGCATAAATGCGCGTGAAGCTAATAATTCCGGGCTTTTCACTCATTCCGTCTAGTCGTTTCAGTTCTGCGTTCTTTCCTGTGACCAGGCAACGTACAGACACGAGATGAAGGCCGTTAACAGGCATGGAAGTTCCTGCCATACCATTCACAACATTAAGTTCGAGATTTACCCCGAGTTTAAGAACCCACACCACTATGAATCTTACCGAATTAAAGAATACGCCGGTTTCTGAGCTGATTACTCTCGGCGAAAATATGGGGCTGGAAAACCTGGCTCGTATGCGTAAGCAGGATATTATCTTTGCCATCCTCAAGCAGCATTCGAAGAGTGGCGAAGATATCTTTGGCGACGGCGTACTGGAGATACTGCAGGATGGATTTGGATTCCTCCGCTCCGCAGACAGCTCCTACCTCGCCGGCCCTGACGACATCTACGTATCCCCCAGCCAAATCCGCCGTTTCAACCTCCGCACTGGTGACACCATTTCCGGTAAGATTCGTCCTCCGAAAGAGGGTGAACGTTACTTTGCGCTGCTGAAAGTTAACGAAGTTAACTACGACAAGCCGGAAAACGCGCGTAACAAGATCCTGTTCGAGAACTTAACGCCGCTGCACGCGAACTCTCGCCTGCGTATGGAGCGTGGTAACGGTTCTACCGAAGACTTAACCGCTCGCGTACTGGATCTGGCCTCCCCGATTGGCCGCGGCCAGCGTGGTCTGATCGTCGCGCCGCCGAAAGCCGGTAAAACCATGCTGCTGCAGAACATCGCGCAGAGCATCGCATACAACCACCCGGACTGTGTCCTGATGGTACTGCTGATCGACGAACGTCCGGAAGAAGTGACCGAGATGCAGCGTCTGGTGAAAGGTGAAGTGGTTGCTTCCACCTTTGACGAGCCGGCATCCCGTCACGTGCAGGTTGCCGAGATGGTTATTGAGAAAGCGAAACGTCTGGTTGAACACAAGAAAGACGTTATCATCCTGCTCGACTCTATTACCCGTCTGGCGCGTGCCTACAACACCGTGGTTCCGGCTTCCGGTAAAGTGTTGACCGGTGGTGTGGACGCCAACGCCCTGCACCGTCCGAAGCGTTTCTTTGGTGCGGCACGTAACGTCGAGGAGGGCGGTAGCCTGACCATCATCGCCACGGCGCTGATCGACACCGGTTCCAAAATGGACGAAGTTATCTACGAAGAGTTTAAAGGCACCGGTAACATGGAACTGCACCTCTCTCGTAAGATTGCTGAAAAACGCGTCTTCCCGGCTATCGACTACAACCGTTCCGGTACCCGTAAAGAAGAGCTGCTTACCACTCAGGAAGAGCTGCAGAAAATGTGGATCCTGCGCAAAATTATCCATCCGATGGGTGAGATTGATGCGATGGAATTCCTCATCAATAAGCTGGCAATGACCAAGACGAATGATGACTTCTTCGATATGATGAAGCGCTCGTAAGGTAAAAAAAGCCAAAAACGCCACGCCTTTGCGTGGCGTTTTCATTTTTGGGTTTGTATGATCCAGAGACAGAGAAAGCGGGACGAAAGTTGTCGTATAATGGCGCCGGATAGCAGGCGGAGACAGCTTTAACAGACTAAAATCTATACAATAAATTTGTAATGTTCTGCTTTTCCCCTTCTGGAGTTGGGGCATCATCGCTATACTTCCCGGATTAACTATGCTGAGAGCACATGCGTTGTGAATTTACTCACTGCTATTACTGAATTAATCAGTATTTTCTTATTCACGACCCTCTTTATTTTTGTCGCGCGGAAAGTGGCAAAAAAGATCGGGTTAGTGGATAAACCCAACTATCGCAAACGGCATCAGGGGTTGATTCCGTTGGTCGGTGGTATCTCAGTTTATGCAGGTATCTGTTTCACTTTCGCCATCGCCGATTATTATATTCCTCACGCCTCGCTGTATCTGGCCTGCGCGGGGGTATTGGTGCTGGTTGGCGCGCTTGACGATCGCTTCGACATCAGCGTGAAAATTCGCGCGGTCATTCAGGCCGCGATCGCCGTGATTATGATGATGGCAGGGAATCTGCATCTGAGTAGTTTGGGCTTTATTTTTGGCTCGTGGGAACTGGTGCTGGGGCCCTTCGGCTTCTTCCTGACGCTGTTTGCCGTCTGGGCCGCTATCAATGCGTTCAACATGGTCGATGGTATCGACGGCCTGCTCGGCGGACTGTCATCGGTCTCTTTTGCGGCGACCGGGATTATTCTTTGGTTTGATGGTCAGTACAGCCTGGCGATGTGGTGTTTCGCGATGATCGCCGCCATTCTACCCTATATTCTTCTCAATCTTGGCGCCCTCGGCCGCCGCTATAAAGTCTTTATGGGTGACGCCGGCAGCACGATGATTGGCTTCACCATCATCTGGATCCTGCTGGAAACCACGCAAGGTAAAACGCATCCCATTAGCCCGGTGACCGCGCTGTGGATTATCGCTATCCCGCTGATGGACATGGTGGCGATTATGTATCGCCGCCTGCGCAAAGGCATGAGTCCTTTCTCACCGGACCGTCAGCATATTCATCATTTGATCATGCGCGCCGGGTTTACTTCCCGCCAGGCGTTTGTCCTGATTACCCTGGCCGCCGCCCTGCTGGCGCTGGTTGGCGTCGTGGCGGAATACACCCGCATTGTGCCGGAATGGGTGATGTTAATTCTCTTTTTGGTAGCCTTCTTTCTTTATGGCTACTGTATTAAGCGCGCCTGGAAAGTGGCGCGCCTGGTTAAGCGCATCAGACGCAGAATTCGGCGACACAGCGGCAATAATCCGAAACTAACCAAGTAGAGCTGGGGATGTGATGACTCAACCATTACCGGGAGCACAAGCAGTGAACGTTGAGAACGAGCTGGATATTCGCGGGCTGTTTCGCGCTTTATGGGCAGGAAAAGGCTGGATAGTCGGCGGCGCCGTACTCTTCGCCGCCATCGTGCTGGTGTACACCTTCTTTGCTCGCCAGGAGTGGAGCGCCACGGCGATCACCGATCGGCCTACTGTCAATATGTTGGGGGGATACTATTCCCAACAGCAGTTCTTACGCAATCTGGACATTAAAGCCGACCTCGCCTCGGTCGACCAGCCTTCCGCCATGGATGAAGCGTATAAAGAGTTCATCATGCAGCTGGCCTCCTGGGATACCCGGCGCGATTTCTGGCTGCAAACGGACTACTACAAGCAGCGTCAGTCGGGTAATGCCCGCGCTGATGCGGCGATGCTGGATGACCTGATTAACAATATCCAGTTTATGCCAGGCGATGCGGCCAAGAGCATTAACGACAGCGTCAAACTGACCGCCGAGACCGGGCAGGATGCCAATAATCTGTTGCGTCAGTATGTGGCCTTCGCCAGCCAGCGGGCGGCAGGCCATCTTAACGACGAACTTAAAGGCGCCTGGGCGGCGCGGACGGTGCAGATGAAGGCGCAGGTGAAGCGCCAGGAAGAGGTGGCCGAGGCCATCTTCAACCGCCGGACGCACAGCGTGGAGCAGGCGCTGAAGGTGGCTCAGCAGCACAATATTTCACGTAGCGAAACGGATGTTCCTGCCGATCAGTTGCCGGATTCAGAGCTATTTTTATTGGGCAGACCGATGCTGCAGGCCAGGCTGGAAAACCTGCAGGCCGTCGGGCCGGAATATGACCTCGATTACGACCAGAACCGCGCCATGCTGAGCACGTTGAACGTCGGTCCAACGTTAGATCCGCGTTTTCAGACTTACCGGTATTTGCGGACGCCGGAAGAACCTGTAAAACGCGATAGCCCGCGCCGTGTATTTCTGATGGTGATGTGGGGGATTGTGGGTGCGCTCATCGGCGCAGGCGTGGCGTTATCGCGTCGTCGTGTCCTGTGATTGCGGCCTGTGGTGAAGGGCAGATGACCTTCATCGCCTAATCGAAGAGAATCGATGTGAAAGTACTAACTGTATTTGGCACGAGGCCGGAAGCCATCAAGATGGCGCCTCTGGTCCATGCGCTGGCAAAGGATCCTCATTTTGAGGCGAAAGTATGCGTGACCGCGCAGCATCGGGAGATGCTCGATCAGGTGTTGAAACTTTTCTCTATTGTCCCGGACTACGATCTCAACATCATGAAGCCGGGGCAGGGGCTGACCGAGATCACCTGTCGCATCCTTGAAGGGCTGAAGCCGGTGCTGGAGTCGTTTAAACCCGACGTGGTGCTGGTGCATGGCGATACCACCACCACCATGGCGGCGAGCCTGGCGGCGTTTTACCAGCGGATACCGGTGGGTCACGTAGAGGCCGGCCTGCGCACCGGCGATTTAAGTTCGCCGTGGCCGGAAGAAGGCAACCGTACGTTGACCGGCCATCTGGCGACATACCATTTCGCCCCCACGGAAACCTCGCGGCAGAACCTGCTGCGGGAAAATATTGCCGACAGTCGCATCACGGTTACCGGGAATACGGTCATTGACGCCCTGTTCTGGGTGCGGGATCGGGTGCTGGGTGATGAAGCGCTACGGGAGACCCTGCTGCAGCGCTATCCTTTCATCAGCCACGGTAAAAAGATGATTCTGGTTACCGGCCACCGGCGGGAAAGCTTTGGGCTCGGTTTTGAACAGATCTGCCAGGCGCTGGCTGAGATAGCCCATACCCACCCTGAGGTGCAGATTGTCTATCCGGTTCACCTGAATCCTAATGTCAGCGAGCCGGTGAATCGTATTCTTGGTCATATTGACAATGTGATGTTGATTGAACCGCAGGATTACCTGCCGTTCGTCTGGCTGATGGATCGCGCCTGGCTGATCCTGACCGATTCCGGCGGCATTCAGGAAGAGGCCCCCTCGCTGGGTAAGCCGGTGCTGGTCATGCGCGATATGACCGAACGTCCGGAAGCGGTGGCCGCCGGCACCGTGTGTCTGGTGGGCACCGACAGCCAGCGCATCGTCGCGGAAGTGACGCGACTGCTGGAGGATGATGCTGCATACCAGGCGATGAGCCGCGCGCATAATCCCTATGGCGATGGCGAAGCATGTCGTCGCATTTTGTCTGCACTTAAAAATAATCAGGTAACGCTATGAGTTTTTCTACCATTTCAGTGATTGGCCTTGGCTATATCGGGCTGCCAACCGCTGCCGCGTTCGCCTCCCGGCAGAAGCGGGTGGTCGGCGTTGATGTTAATCAACATGCCGTGGAGACCATTAACCGTGGAGAGATTCATATCGTGGAGCCAGATCTGGCGAGCGTGGTGAAGACCGCGGTCGAGCAGGGGTATTTAAGCGCCACCACCACCCCGGTGGAGGCGGATGCTTACCTGATTGCCGTGCCGACGCCGTTTAAAGATCGCCACGAGCCGGATATGGTGTTTGTCGAGTCGGCCGCCAAATCCATTGCGCCGACGTTAAAGAAAGGCTCGCTGGTGATCCTCGAGTCCACTTCGCCGGTCGGGTCGACCGAACAGATGGCCGAGTGGCTGGCGGAGATGCGCCCGGATCTTAGCTTCCCCCAGCAGGTGGGTGAAGCGGCGGACGTGAATATCGCCTACTGCCCGGAGCGGGTATTGCCCGGTCAGGTGATGGTCGAGCTGATTAAAAACGACCGCGTTATCGGCGGCATGTCGCCGGTCTGCTCCGCTCGCGCCAGCGAGCTGTATAAAATCTTCCTTGAAGGCGAATGCGTGGTGACCAACTCGCGCACCGCCGAGATGTGCAAGCTGACGGAAAACAGCTTCCGCGACGTCAACATCGCTTTTGCCAACGAGCTGTCGCTGATTTGCGCCGACCAGGGGATTAACGTCTGGGAGCTGATCCGCCTGGCGAACCGCCATCCGCGCGTCAATATCCTGCAGCCGGGCCCGGGTGTTGGCGGCCACTGTATCGCCGTCGACCCATGGTTTATCGTGGCGCAAAACCCGCAGCAGGCGCGTCTGATCCGCACCGCTCGCGAGGTCAACGACCACAAGCCGGAATGGGTTATCGAACAGGTGAAAGCGCAGGTGGCGGACTGCCTGAATGCCACCAACAAGCGGGCCAGCGAACTGACGATCGCCTGTTTTGGCCTCGCTTTTAAACCGAATATTGACGACCTGCGCGAAAGTCCGGCGATGGAAATTGCCGCGCAGATTGCCCGCTGGCACAGCGGCACGACCCAGGTGGTTGAGCCCAACATTCACGCGCTGCCGAAGAAACTCGATGGACTGTGTACGCTGGCGACCCTTGAGGCGGCGCTGTCCAGCGCCGACGTGCTGGTGATGTTGGTCGATCATAACCAATTTAAAGCCGTTAGCGGCGATAGCGTCACCCAGGCGTTTATCGTCGACACCAAAGGAGTGTGGCGGTGAGAACCATTCTGGTCACCGGCGGCGCGGGCTTCATTGGTTCGGCGGTAGTGCGGGAGATTATCCAGCACACCGCCGATCGCGTGGTGGTGGTGGATAAACTGACCTACGCCGGCAATTTAATGTCGCTGGCGCCGGTGGCGCAGGATGCGCGTTTCGCCTTTGAACAGGTGGATATCTGCGACCGCGCCGAGCTGGATCGCATTTTTCGTCAGCATCAACCGGATACGGTGATGCACCTGGCGGCGGAAAGCCATGTCGATCGTTCGATTGACGGCCCGGCGGCGTTTATCGAGACCAATATCGTGGGCACCTATACGCTGCTGGAGGCGGCCCGTAGCTGGTGGAATACCCTGGCTACGGCGCAAAAATCGGCGTTTCGCTTCCATCACATCTCCACCGATGAAGTGTATGGCGATCTGCACGGCAGCGATGATTTCTTTACCGAGACCACGCCCTATGCGCCAAGCAGCCCCTATTCGGCTTCGAAAGCCAGCAGCGACCACCTGGTGCGCGCCTGGCTGCGAACCTATGGCCTGCCGACGCTTATCACCAACTGCTCAAATAACTACGGCCCGTATCACTTTCCCGAGAAGCTGATCCCGCTGACGATCCTTAACGCGCTGGCGGGCAAGCCGCTGCCGGTGTATGGCAATGGACAACAGATCCGCGACTGGCTGTACGTGGAAGATCACGCCAGAGCGCTGTATCTGGTGGCGACCCGCGGCGAACCGGGCGAAACTTACAATATCGGCGGTCATAACGAACGTAAAAATATCGAGGTGGTGGAAACCATTTGTCAGCTGCTGGAAGAGCTGGCGCCGGATAAGCCGCAGGGCGTGGCGCACTATCGCGATCTGATCGCCTTCGTTGCCGATCGTCCGGGCCACGATCTGCGCTATGCCATTGATGCCTCGAAGATTGCCCGCGAGCTGGGCTGGACGCCGGCAGAGACTTTCACCTCCGGTATGCGTAAGACCGTGGCGTGGTATCTGGCGAACGAGGCCTGGTGGCGTCGGGTTCAGGACGGAAGCTATCAGGGCGAGCGTCTTGGGCTGCAAAGCTAATCATCTCTGGGGGGAATGATGAAAGGTATTATTCTGGCGGGCGGTTCCGGAACGCGGCTACATCCCATCACCCGCGGCGTATCGAAGCAGCTGTTGCCGATCTACGATAAGCCGATGATCTACTACCCGCTGTCGGTATTAATGCTGGCCGGGATCCGTGAGATCCTGATTATCACCACGCCGGACGACCTACGTGATTTCCAGCGCCTGCTCGGCGATGGCTCAGAGTTTGGCATTGCGCTGCACTATGCCGTACAGCCGACGCCGGATGGTTTAGCCCAGGCGTTTATCATCGGAGAAGCCTTTCTTAACGGCGAACCGGCGTGTCTGGTGTTAGGCGACAATATCTTCTTCGGCCAAAGCTTTAGCCCGAAGCTGCGCAGCGTCGCTGCCCGCACGGAAGGGGCGACGATTTTTGGCTATCAGGTGATGGATCCTGAGCGCTTTGGCGTGGTGGAGTTTGATGATAACTTCCGTGCGCTATCGCTGGAAGAGAAGCCGAAGCAGCCGAAGTCGAACTGGGCGGTCACCGGTCTCTATTTCTACGATGGCAAGGTGACGGAGTATGCCAAACGGGTCAAGCCATCCGAGCGCGGCGAGCTGGAAATCACCTCCATCAACCAGATGTATCTGGAGGATGGCGCATTGACCGTCGAACTGCTTGGACGCGGCTTTGCCTGGCTGGACACCGGCACCCACGATAGCCTGATCGAGGCCAGCATGTTCGTGCAGACCGTCGAGAAGCGCCAGGGCTTTAAAATCGCCTGTCTGGAAGAGATCGGCTGGCGTAACGGCTGGCTGGACGACGACGGCGTCAAACGTGCGGCGAAGCGGCTGGAAAAAACCGGCTACGGCCAATATCTGCTGGATCTGCTCCGTGCCCGTCCGCGCCAGTATTGACCCCCTGGAGTGGGAGAACCGCTTCTTTGCCGTGAACAGCGCGATCGTGCGCTTTGACGAGCACGCGCCGCGGCTGACGCCTGAGGCGCTGGCGGGGTGGTCGCGAGTGCAGGCGAAGATCGCCGCCAGCGACACCGTCCGGCTGGACGCGCTGCAGCGGCTGGGTTTTCAGCTGGTGGAAGGTGAGGTCGATCTGGCGCTGCCGGTGGGCAGCCCTGCAGATGCCGGCGCAGACGTCGCCGTGGAAGCGGATATTGCGCCGCTGCGCGAGCAGGCGGCGCAGGCATTTGCCATGAGCCGCTTTCGCGCGCCCTGGTACGCTGCCGACGCCAGCGGCCGCTTCTATGCCCAGTGGATTGAAAATGCGGTGCGCGGCACCTTCGATCATCAGTGCCTGATTTACCGCCATCCTGAGGGCGATATTCGCGCCTTTGTCTCCCTGCGGCAGATCACTGCGACCGAAGCGCGTATCGGCCTGCTGGCCGGACGCGGCGCCGGGGCGCAGTTGATGCAGGCGGCGCGGTACTGGGCCGCCTCGCGCGGACTTTCTACACTGCGGGTGGCGACCCAGATGGGCAACACCGCCGCGCTTAAACGTTATATTCTCAGCGGTGCTAACGTGGAAAGCACCGCCTACTGGCTATACAGGTGACCCCCATGATCCCATTTAACGCGCCGCCGGTGGTTGGAACCGAGCTTGATTACATGCAGTCTGCGATGAACAGCGGCAAGCTGTGCGGCGACGGCGGCTTTACGCGCCGCTGCCAGCAGTGGATGGAGCAGCGATTTGGCACGGCAAAAGCGCTACTGACCCCTTCCTGCACGGCTTCGCTGGAGATGGCCGCGCTGCTGCTGGATATCCAGCCGGGCGACGAAGTGATTATGCCCAGCTATACCTTTGTCTCCACCGCCAACGCCTTTGTGCTGCGCGGGGCGAAAATCGTCTTCGTTGATATCCGTCGCGATACGATGAATATCGACGAAACGCTCATCGAAGCCGCCATCACCGATAAAACCCGGGCGATTGTCCCGGTGCATTATGCCGGCGTAGCTTGCGAGATGGACACCATCATGGCCATCGCCGACAAATACAACCTGTTTGTGGTGGAAGACGCCGCACAGGGGGTGATGTCCACCTACAAGGGGCGCGCGCTGGGCACCATCGGCCATATCGGCTGCTTCAGCTTCCATGAAACCAAAAACTACACCGCCGGCGGTGAGGGCGGGGCGACGCTGATCAACGATCGCACGCTGGTGGAACGCGCGGAGATTATTCGCGAAAAAGGCACCAACCGCAGCCAGTTCTTTCGCGGCCTGGTGGATAAATATACCTGGCGGGACATTGGCTCCAGCTATCTGATGTCCGACCTGCAGGCCGCCTATCTGTGGGCGCAGCTGGAAGCGGCGGAGCGCATCAACCAGCAGCGCCTGGCCCTGTGGCAGAACTACTATGATGCGCTGCTGCCGCTGGCGCGCGCCGGGCGTATCGAACTGCCGACGGTTCCGGCCGACTGCGGGCAAAACGCGCACATGTTCTACATTAAGCTGCGTGATATCGAGGATCGCAGCAGACTGATCGCCTGGCTGAAAGAGGCGGAGATCCTCGCGGTATTCCATTACATTCCCCTGCACAGCTGCCCGGCAGGCGAACAGTTCGGCGAATTCCGCGGTGAAGACCGCTACACCACTCAGGAGAGCGAGCGTCTGGTACGCCTGCCGCTGTTTTACAATCTGTCTGTGGTGAACCAGCGGACGGTGATTAACTCGCTGCTGAGCTACTTCTCCTGATATGTCGTTAGCAAAAGCCTCACTGTGGACGGCGGCATCGACGCTGGTCAAAATCGGCGCCGGTCTGCTGGTCGTCAAGCTGCTGGCCGTCTCGTTTGGGCCGGCGGGCGTTGGCCAGGCCGGTAACTTCCGGCAACTGGTCACCGTACTCGGCGTGCTGGCCGGGGCCGGGATATTTAATGGCGTCACGAAGCTGGTGGCGCAGCATCACGACGATCCCCCGCGCCTGAAGCAGGTGGTGGGCACCTCGTCGGCGATGGTGCTTGGCTTTTCCACCCTGCTGGCGCTGGTATTTTTACTGGCGGCGGCGCCGATAAGCCAGGGGCTGTTCGGCCATACGCACTATCAGGGGCTGGTACGCCTGGTGGCGCTGGTGCAGATGGGGATCGCCTGGGCGAATTTCCTGCTGGCGCTGATGAAAGGCTTTCGCGATGCGGCGGGTAACGCCTTCTCGCTGATTGCCGGGAGCCTGATCGGCGTGGCGGCTTACTATGCTTGCTACGTGTTGGGAGGCTATCAGGGCGCGCTGCTGGGGCTGGCGTTAGTTCCAGCGCTGGTGGTGGTCCCGGCGGGTATTATGCTCTGGCGGCGGGGTAATATCCCGCTGAGCGCCCTGCGTCCGCGCTGGGATAACGGTCTGGCGGGACAGCTATCGAAATTTACCCTGATGGCGCTGATAACCTCGGTGACCCTGCCGGTAGCCTATGTGATGATGCGTAATCTGCTGGCGGCGCATTACGGCTGGGAGGCGGTCGGGATCTGGCAGGGGGTGAGCGGCATCTCCGATGCCTACCTGCAGTTTATTACCGCCTCGTTTAGCGTCTATCTGCTGCCGACGCTGTCGCGGCTGAGCGCCAAAACGGATATCACCCGCGAGATAGTCAAGTCGCTGAAATTCGTCCTGCCGGCAGTAGCGGCGGCGAGCCTGACGGTCTGGCTGCTGCGCGATTTTGCCATCTGGCTGCTGTTTTCCGATCGCTTTACCGCGATGCGTGACCTGTTTGCCTGGCAGCTGGTGGGCGACGTTTTAAAAGTAGGCGCCTACGTCTATGGCTATCTGGTGATCGCCAAAGCGTCGCTGCGTTTTTATATTCTGACGGAAATCAGCCAGTTCGCACTGCTGACCGCATTCTCACACTGGCTTATACCGGCGCACGGCGCGGTTGGCGCGGCGCAGGCATATATGGCCACTTATATTGTTTATTTCGCCCTTTGTAGTGGCGTGTTTTTACTCTGGCGTAAACGGGCATGACAGCACTGATACATGTACTGGGATCGGATATCCCGCATCATAACCAGACCGTACTGCGGTTCTTTAACGACGAACTGGCCGCCGACCCGCAGGCCAGGAGATTTATGATCGTCGGTGATGAGGCCAGCGTGCGTGATGGGTATCCGGCGCTGGACATCACCTGTTATCCGGGGAAAAAGGCGCTGGCGCAGGCAGTGATTGCTACCGCGAAAGCCAACCGCCAGCAGCGCTTTTTCTTCCACGGCCAGTTCAATACCGGGCTGTGGCTGGCGCTGTTGAGCGGCGGCATCCGCCCGTCGCAGTTTAACTGGCATATCTGGGGGGCGGATCTGTATGAAAATTCTGCCAGCCTGAAGTTTCGCCTGTTCTATCCGCTGCGCCGTATGGCGCAGGGGCGGGTAGGGCGCGTTTTCGCCACCCGCGGCGATCTCAGCTGGTTCGCTAACCGCCATCCGCGCGTCCCGGGCGAGCTGCTCTACTTCCCGACCCGTATGGATCCGGCGCTGAATACCCTGGCCGATAACGCTCCGCGCGGTGATACCCTGACTATTCTGGTGGGCAACTCCGGGGATCGCAGCAATGAACATATTGCCGCGCTGAAGGCAATCCATCAGCAGTTTGGCGATACGGTAAACGTGATCGTGCCGATGGGCTATCCAGCGAATAACGACGCCTATATCAATGAGGTTCGCGAGGCGGGGGCGGCGCTGTTTAGCGGTGAGCATCTGCAGATCCTCAGCGAGAAGCTGGAGTTTCATGATTATCTGGCGCTGCTGCGCCGCTGCGATCTAGGCTATTTTCTGTTTGCCCGCCAGCAGGGGATCGGCACCCTGTGTCTGCTGATTCAGGCGGGCATCCCCTGCGTGCTCAATCGGGAAAACCCGTTCTGGCAGGATATGGCCGAGCAGCATGTGCCGGTGCTGTTCACCAGCGACGCGCTGGACGTCAGCGTGGTGCGCGAAGCGCAGCGTCAGCTGGCGAGCGTGGATAAATCCGCTATCGCCTTCTTCCGGCCGAACTATCTGACGGGCTGGCGGCGGGCGCTACGGTTAGCGGCGGAGGGGCAGGCATGACGTTAATGCAATTTAGCGGGCTGCTGGTGGTCTGGCTGCTGTCGACGCTGTTTATCGCCACCGCCACCTGGTTTGAGTTCCGTCGGGTACGCTTTAACTTCAACGTTTTTTTCTCGTTGCTGTTTCTGCTGACCTTTTTCTTCGGCTTCCCGCTGACCAGTATTCTGGTGTTCCGCTTTGACGTCAGCGTGGCGCCGCCGGAGATTTTGCTGCAGACGCTGCTGATTGCGGTGTGCTTCTACGCAGTCTACTACGTGACCTATAAAACGCGGCTGCGTTCGGCATCGCGTGAGGTTGCGCATCGCCCGCTGTTTACCATGAACCGGGTGGAAACCCATCTGGCGTGGGGCATTTTGATGGGGCTGGCGCTGCTGTGCGTTGGCATCTTCTTCGCCCACAACGGTTTCCTGCTGTTTAAGCTCAACTCCTACAGCCAGATATTCTCTGCTGAAGTGTCCGGCGTGGCGTTGAAGCGCTTCTTTTACTTCTTTATTCCGGCGATGCTGGTGGTCTATTTTCTGCGCCAGGATTATAAGGCGTGGATCTTCTTCCTCGTCAGCACGGTGGCCTTTGGTTTGCTGACCTACGCCATCGTCGGCGGGACCCGCGCCAATATTATCATCGCCTTCGCCATCTTTCTGTTCATCGGTATTATTCGCGGCTGGATCAGCCTGTGGATGCTGGCGGCGGCGGGTGTGCTGGGTATTGTCGGCATGTTCTGGCTGGCGCTGAAGCGCTACGGGATGAACGTCAGCGGCGACGAAGCGTTTTATACCTTTCTGTATCTCACGCGCGACACCTTCTCACCGTGGGAGAACCTGGCGCTGCTGCTGCAGAACTACGACAAGATCGATTTCCAGGGTCTGGCGCCGATGATCCGCGACTTCTACGTCTTTATCCCCAGCTGGATGTGGCACGGTCGCCCGACGATGGTGCTCAATACCGCCAACTACTTTACCTGGGAAGTATTAAACAACCATTCGGGGCTGGCGATCTCGCCGACGCTGATTGGCTCGCTGGTGGTGATGGGCGGCGTCTGGTTCGTACCGCTGGGCGCCGTGGCGGTAGGGTTGATTATTAAATGGTTCGACTGGCTGTATGAGCTGGGCAACCGGGAGAGCAATCGCTATAAAGCGGCTATCCTGCACAGTTTCTGTTTCGGCGCTATCTTCAACATGATAGTGCTGGCGCGCGAGGGGCTGGATTCGTTCGGCTCCCGCGTGGTGTTTTTCCTCGTGATCTTTGGTATCTGCTTGCTGGCGGCGAAACTGCTGTACTGGTTCCTGGATAGCGTGGGACTGATTCATAAGCGCGTAAAACCGCTTTCGCAACCGCAAGTCTGAGAAGGATGGACATGACTGGGACCATTTCCGCGCCGTTGTACCTGTTAAGAGGGCTGCAGCTCATAGGCTGGCGCGATATGCAGCACGCTCTGGATTATTTGTTTGCCGACGGCGCGCTCCGGGAGGGGACGCTGGTAGCCATTAATGCTGAGAAAATGCTGGCCGTAGAGGATAACCCGGAGGTACGGGCGCTGATTGAGGCGGCGGAGTTTAAATATGCCGATGGCATCAGCGTGGTGCGTTCGCTGCGCAAAAAATACCCGCAGGCACAGGTATCCCGCGTCGCCGGGGCCGATCTCTGGGAAGCGTTAATGCAGCGCGCTGGCGCTGAAGGGACACCGGTGTTTTTGGTTGGTGGTAAACCTGAGGTCCTGGCGCAGACAGAATCCAGGCTGCGTCAGCGCTGGCAGGTGAACATCGTCGGCAGCCAGGACGGTTATTTCACCCCTGAGCAACGCCAGGCATTGTTCGAACGCATTCGCGACAGCGGGGCGAAAATCGTCACCGTCGCGATGGGGTCGCCGCGCCAGGAGATCTTTATGCGCGACTGCCGGCGCCTGTATCCGCACGCGCTGTATATGGGCGTCGGCGGCACTTACGATGTTTTTACCGGGCACGTCCATCGGGCGCCGAAGTTCTGGCAGGATCTGGGGCTGGAGTGGTTCTATCGCCTGCTTTTGCAGCCGAGCCGTATCAAAAGACAGTTCCGTCTGCTGCGCTATTTACGTTGGCATTATTCCGGTAAGCTCTGATATTCCACTGCAACCAGGCGAGTTTGCATACATATTCTGTGTAATCTCTTCACTCGCCTGATACTTTATTTGCCATTTCCGCAAAATTAATTAACCATTCGCAGGCTTCATACGCGCCGGGGAGACCTGCGCGTCGGCAAGGCTATGGTTTCAGTTAATAACAATAACCGGGAGTACCCGGAATACGGCAAACACAAGAGGATATATGACTGAGAAAAAAGCGGAGCTCCAGCGTGGACTGGAGGCCCGGCATATTGAACTGATCGCCCTTGGCGGGACGATTGGCGTGGGGTTGTTTATGGGGGCGGCCAGTACCTTGAAATGGGCTGGGCCTTCCGTGCTGCTGGCGTATATTATCGCTGGCCTGTTCGTCTTTTTCATTATGCGCTCAATGGGCGAAATGCTGTTCCTTGAGCCTGTCACTGGCTCCTTCGCGGTGTATGCGCATCGCTATATGAGCCCCTTCTTCGGCTATCTGACCGCGTGGTCCTACTGGTTTATGTGGATGGCGGTGGGGATCTCGGAGATTACCGCCATCGGGGTCTATGTGCAGTTCTGGTTCCCGGAGATGGCGCAGTGGATCCCGGCGTTAATTGCTGTGGGACTGGTGGCGCTGGCGAACCTTGCGGCGGTCCGGCTATACGGTGAAATCGAGTTCTGGTTCGCCATGATAAAAGTGACCACCATTATCGTGATGATCGTCGTGGGTCTGGGCGTCATTTTCTTCGGCTTTGGCAACGGCGGCCACTCCATCGGTTTTGGTAATCTCACCGAACATGGTGGTTTCTTTGCCGGCGGCTGGAAGGGCTTCCTGACGGCGCTGTGTATCGTGGTCGCGTCCTATCAGGGGGTGGAGCTCATCGGCATTACCGCAGGTGAAGCGAAAAACCCGCAGGTGACGCTGCGCAGCGCGGTGGGCAAAGTGCTGTGGCGGATCCTGATTTTCTACGTCGGCGCGATTTTCGTTATCGTCACTATCTTCCCGTGGGATCAAATCGGCTCCAATGGCAGCCCGTTCGTACTGACGTTTGCCAAAATCGGTATTACCGCGGCGGCGGGAATTATCAACTTCGTGGTGCTGACGGCAGCGCTTTCCGGCTGCAACAGCGGAATGTACAGCTGCGGACGTATGCTGTACGCCCTGGCGAAGAACCGTCAGCTGCCGGCGGCGATCGGTAAGGTATCGCGCAACGGCGTTCCGTCCGTCGGTGTGGCGCTGTCGATTCTGATCCTGCTGGTGGGCTCCTGCCTGAATTACATTATTCCTAATCCGCAGCGGGTGTTCGTCTATGTCTATAGCGCCAGCGTCCTGCCGGGGATGGTGCCCTGGTTTGTGATCCTGATTAGTCAGCTGCGTTTCCGTCGCGTGCATCAGGCGGCGATTGCCAGCCATCCGTTCCGTTCGCTGCTGTTTCCGTGGGCCAACTATTTCACGATGGCCTTCCTGATCTGCGTGCTGGTCGGGATGGGACTGAATGATGAAACCCGGATGTCGCTCTTCGTCGGCATTATTTTTCTGGCCGCCGTCACCCTGATTTATAAGGTGTTTGGCCTCGGAAGACAGGGGCAAGTCAATAATACGGCTGAATAACCGTCAAAACGAACAAAGCATGAGCAAACGATAATTTTCTTTAAAAAGGCACTAGACAGCGGGGTAGGAAGTCCGTATTATCCGACCCCGCAACGGCGCTAAGCGCCCGTAGCTCAGCTGGATAGAGCGCTGCCCTCCGGAGGCAGAGGTCTCAGGTTCGAATCCTGTCGGGCGCGCCATTTAGTCCCGGCGCTTGAGCTGCGGTGGTAGTAATACCGCGTAACAAGATTTGTAGTGGTGGCTATAGCTCAGTTGGTAGAGCCCTGGATTGTGATTCCAGTTGTCGTGGGTTCGAATCCCATTAGCCACCCCATTATTAGAAGTTGTGACAATGCGAAGGTGGCGGAATTGGTAGACGCGCTAGCTTCAGGTGTTAGTGTCCTTACGGACGTGGGGGTTCAAGTCCCCCCCCTCGCACCACGACTTTAAAGAATTGAACTAAAAATTCAAAAAGCAGTATTTCGGCGAGTAGCGCAGCTTGGTAGCGCAACTGGTTTGGGACCAGTGGGTCGGAGGTTCGAATCCTCTCTCGCCGACCAATTTTGAACCCCGCTTCGGCGGGGTTTTTTGTTTTCTGTGCATTTCGTCACTTTCCCTTCGCAATAAACGCCCGTAATAACGCATTGCGCCACGGTATGATTTCGCCCTTAACTTATTGAAGGATGACTTCAGGCAAGGAGCGACCATGCAGCAACAGGTTCCAACGCGTGCTTTTCATGTGATGGCGAAACCGAGCGGTTCTGATTGTAATCTGAACTGTGACTACTGTTTTTATCTCGAAAAACAATCCCTTTACCACGAAAAGCCAGTCACGCATATGGACGATGACACGCTGGAAGCGTATGTCCGTCACTATATCGCTGCCAGCGAAACCCAAAACGAAGTGGCTTTTACCTGGCAGGGCGGCGAACCAACGTTACTCGGGCTGGAGTTTTACCGCCGTGCCGTGGCGCTACAGGCGAAATATGGTGCTGGCAGGAAGATAAGTAATAGCTTCCAGACTAACGGCGTGCTGCTCGATGACGAATGGTGTGGATTTCTGGCAGAAAATCATTTTCTTGTAGGGTTATCGCTGGATGGTCCGGCTGAGATCCACAATCAATATCGCGTGACCAAAGGTGGCAGACCCACGCATAAGCTGGTGATGCGTGCCCTGACGCTCCTGCAAAAACATCATGTCGACTATAACGTGCTGGTCTGCGTCAATCGCACCAGTGCGTTACAACCTTTGCAAGTCTATGATTTTCTGTGTGATGCAGGTGTTGAGTTCATCCAGTTTATTCCGGTGGTCGAGCGCCTGGCTAATGAAACGGCTGCTCATGCTGGACTTAAGCTACATGCTCCCGGCGATATTCAGGGCGAACTGACGGAATGGTCGGTGTGCCCGCAAGAGTTCGGTGAGTTTCTGGTGGCGATTTTCGACCACTGGATTAAGCGCGACGTCGGCAAGATTTTCGTAATGAATATCGAATGGGCGTTCGCCAATTTTGTCGGCGCACCGGGCGCGGTTTGCCATCATCAGCCAACCTGTGGGCGCTCGGTGATTGTTGAGCACAACGGTGACGTTTATGCCTGCGATCACTATGTTTATCCGCAGTATCGACTAGGGAATATGCTTCAGCAGATGATTGCAGAAATGATTGATTCCCCGCAACAGCAGGCATTTGGTGAAGATAAATTCAAGCAGTTACCGGCACAGTGTCGCAGTTGCAACGTGTTAAAAGCGTGCTGGGGAGGCTGCCCGAAACACCGCTTTATGCTCGATGCCAGCGGCAAACCCGAGCTGAATTATTTGTGTGCCGGGTATCAGCGTTATTTCCGCCATCTACCGCCATATCTTAAAGCAATGGTTGATTTGCTGGCGCACGGTCGTCCGGCCAGCGACATTATGCAGGCGCATTTGCTGGTGGTGAATAAGTAAAAAAGCAGCCATTTTGTGGCCGCCTGCGGTTGATTGTCGGATGCGTCAGCATCGCATCCGGCAAAGGTAGATCTCAGCGATAGCGCCGGCTTAATCAGATTTAATCTGCGCGCGTGGTGGATATTTTTTCAGGATCTCCATATACGCATGCATTTCGGTCTGTAGCGGTACACCCATTGGGATATGGCGCACGCCGATAGAGTCGCTTTCCTGCGGATCGGTGTACAGGTTAAACACCGACGATCCCGCCGTTTGCATTACTGTGCCGGTGAATCCACCCTGATATCCGCTCTGGGTATAAGCGTAAGGTTGCTGAATCAGGACGTGATACTTGAACTCATCCATACGCACAGCAGAAAGTTTACCGTTGAGGAAGTAATGCTCGGCCTTACGGTTAGACTGACCATTTGTTCCCAGGAAGAAAGATGTCTGGTCCACACCATCGATAAAGGTGGTTTTCGGTACTAAATTCGCTACTTTCGCCCCAGGATGCCCCGCCAGATCCAGCGCCGTAGGGAAGAGATCCGCCAGATCGACAATGCCGTCAGATTTACGCGGTTGGATCATGCCTTTCCAGTAAACGAAGGTTGGCACACGAACGCCGCCTTCCCATGTAGAACCTTTCGCACCGCGGAACGGCGTGCGACCGTGCGGCGGAACTTCGGCTTCCGGACCGTTATCAGAGGTGAACACAATCAGCGTGTTATCAAGCTGACCGTTTTTCTCCAGTGCTTTATACAGATTGGCGAAGATATCGTTCATCTCCACCATGCAGTCGCCGTAAGAGGTGCGCGCCGGAGAGCTACCCGCATATTTGGCGTTCGGGTAGTTATCGAAGTGACAGCCGCGAGTGCCGTAATAGAGGAAGAAAGGCTTATCACTCTTCGCCATCTTGTCGAGGAACTTAACGCCATATTCCATCCAGCGTTGATCCAGATCTTCCATATATTTCGGCGTAATGTCGGCAATGGCTTCCTGTTCACCGCCGCGCACGGCATGAACGTCATCTTTGCTAAACGGCAGTTTTTGGATGTATTCAGAACGATCCGGGCTCAGGGCGACTTCCGGGTTGACATGAACATCACGCCATTCGGTATACATATCAGATACCGAGTTAAAGCCGCGGAAATCATCAAAGCCAACGTTCTGCGGCTGCGACTCTTTGTTTTCCCCCATATGCCATTTCCCGATAGCCTGGGTGACGTAGCCCTGATCGTGCAGCAACTGTGGCAGCGTGGTTAACCCTTGCAGACCGCCCGGTTGCCCGTACATTGGCGGCATCAGAATGCCGTGGTGGATGGAGTATTGTCCGGTGAGAATCGTGGCGCGGGTTGGGGAAGAACTCGGTTGAGAATACGCCGAAGTTAAAATCAGCCCCTGGCTGGCAACGGCGTCGATATCTGGTGTAGGGTTACCCACCGCCACGCCGCCGCCGTTAAAGCCAACGTCCATCCAGCCCACATCATCCAGCAAGAAAACAACCACGTTCGGTTTCTTACCGGTTTTTTTCTCAAGTTCCGCCAGTTTCTGCTGGGTTTCTTTGTCTTGTGCAGGATGCTGCATCACCGGCATCATGTTGTCGGCAATAGTGGTCGCCGGTTTAACCAGATACTGGTTTGGGTGATCGTATCCGGCAAAGCCTTTGCGTGCGGTGGCGGTTGACGGGGTATCTGCTGCGCTGGCTATGAGAGGAAGAGCTGCGGCGACAGCAACAACAAGAAGTTTGGGTGAAAACGAAAATTCCATGCAAAATGCTCCGGTTTCATGTCGTCAAAATGATGACGTAATTAAGCATTGATAATTGAGATCCCTCTCCCTGACAGGATGATTGCATAAATAATGGTGATAAAAATAAATTATTTATTTATCCAGAAAATGAATTGGAAAATCAGGAGAGCGTTTTCAATCCTACCTCTGGCGCAGGTGATATGTAAGGCGGTGATGTTATATCGCGTTGATTATTGATGCTGTTTTTAGTTTTATCTGCAATTAATATATATGTTATTAATTGAATGACTTTTATTATTCATTATATATATGTGTAGAATTGTGCGCAGGAGAAATATTCACTCAGGAAGTTATTACTCAGGAAGCAAAGAGGATTACAGAATTATCTCATAACAAGTGTTAAGGGATGTTATTTCCCGGTTCTCTGTGGCATAATAAACGAGTAGATGCTCATTCCATCTCTTATGTTCGCCTTAGTGCCTCATAAACTCCGGAATGACGCAGAGCCGTTTACGGTGCTTATCGTCCACTGACAGATGTCGCTTCTGCCTCATCAGACACCATGGACACAACGTTGAGTGAAGCACCCACTTGTTGTCATACAGACCTGTTTTAACGCCTGCTCCGTAATAAGAGCAGGCGTTTTTTTATGACCGAGTAAACAACAGGCTACGTCGCTCTTGGGTCATCGGTTGTGCGTTTAATACACTTACAAGAGAACCTACCGTGGTGATGGGAAGAAACGGATTATCTTCTATTCCGCGTAGATCGCGCCCACAACGAGCGGCAATATCTTCGACCAGCTCTTCTAACTCGTCTGCATCGTTTACTAAATCCAGATCATCGTCCAGTTTATCACTGGCTTTCAGTGGTAATGGATAATCGATATAGCCGTTTCCTTGTAAGGTATTCCACACAGCCCGAATCACCCATGTATCTACGGTGTGGGGGGAAAATTGGCGTGCGAACTGACAAATGGAAAGTCCCTGACGTTTATCAGCCATAATCTGGCGCTTCTCGATGAGCTTGATTTTTTCCTGCTTCGCAATGGCTATCAGATACCCAATAAAAAGTGTTAACCAGAAGATGAATGTATTGCCTGTACGTACGAAGGACAGAATCAGCCAACTTACGCCAGCCAGAACGGCACATATCAACAAAATCAGCAAGAGCGTTGCCCGAAAAGGATTAATTTCATGTGATGGTAAGCGGAAAATATAGCGGGACGGTGTGCGCATGTTTGACATCCTTGTAAAAAAATATCGCCCCTGAACGAGGCGATATAGATTACTGCGGTGGGTTGTTTTGCAACGTTAGCATCAAACCGTCGCGACGCATCGCTGCGGCTTCTTCCGGCTTGTGCAGTCTGTCCAGCGCGTCGGCAAGCCATGCGTAATCGTAGGCGTCCGGACGTTGTTTCAGCGCTGCGCGGAAGGCGAGCGATGCTTCCTGCCATTCTCCGTGTTTCATCAGCGACTGACCCAGTGTGCTCCACAACAGCGGGCGATCGCCCACGTTTTTGATCTGTTGGCGCAGCACTTTTTCCAGCTGTTCCGGATTATTGGTTTTCAGACGCGGGATCGGCAGCAGCAGGCGATCGTCATACTGGCGTTTCAGGCCGTCGATGATAATTTGCTGGGCAGTATCATGATCGTCACACTCAATAAGATGTTCCGCCATTGCCACCTGCAAGGCCACCTGATGACGCGTTTTCCGGCTTTGGTTTTTCCACCAGTTACGCAAACCTTCGCTACCGTTATCGGCACGCGCCTGATCCATCAGGCCAATCCATGCCTGTTGTTCCAGCATTGCACGATGTTCTTCATCACCAACATGGGCTTTCGCCATTGATGGGATGATATCCAGCAGCGAACTCCATGCCCCTGTGCGGATATACGCCTGTTCCGCCAGACGTAATACTTCCGGATGGCGTGGCGTAACTTCCAGCAGCTTATCAACGCCGTGACGTGCTGCATGGTTTTCATTACGGGCCAGTTGCAGACGTACACGGGTGATTTCTACCGGAATGGTGTCATTGCCGGCCAGCTCCGCTGCGCGTTCCAGATGTTGGTTGGCGCGTGCTTCATCACCACGTTGTTGCGCGGCTTCGGCTGCCAGTAGATAGTTCACCACCGGTTGTTCAGCGTGATCGGCATTTTTCGCCATCAGCTTTTCAACTTGCTGATAATCGCCTTCCGCCAGTTTCAGCAGCGCCTGTTCGGTCTGCTTACGTGCACGGCGACGCTTACGTCCGACAAACCACCCACGGGTGTGCGCGCCTGTGCGGAAGATTCGCCGCAGTAGCCACTCAATGGCAAACAGCACTACCATCGCCAGAATCAAAATAATCGCGAGGCCCGTGACGCTAGTTTCAATATTGTAGTTGTCGGTCTGGATCAGCACGTAACCCTGATGGCCGGCAATCATCGGGCCAACCACGATCCCCGCAATCAGCAACACAAAGAGCAATAACACTTTTAGCATGGTTATTCTCCTTGCGGCGCGGCTGCCGGAGCATCAGCTTGCGGTGCAGGTGCAGGTGCAGGTGCAGGTTTAGCTTCCGTTGTCCCTGCTGCCGGTTGTGCCAGCAGGTTACGCACGCGGGTCTGCATCAATTTTTCCAGCATCGCCTGGCTTTGCAGGGTTTCCGGAAGATCCATCGAGATATTTTGCTGGCTTAACTGGTCCACCTCGTCGAGGAACGCTTTGGTGGTGGCATCATCAGTATCGTAGTAAGCACGTACCCAGGTGGAGACGTTCTCCAGCGCCTGGCGATAAGTCTCTTCCTGGTGACGCGGTACAGCTTGTGCTGCGACCAGCAGGCGAGAGCGGATATTTTCGCGCAGATAGATATCCTGATTTGGCGCTAACAGCGGTACGGCAGTGTCATCACGACGGCGAATCGTAATGAAGTTGTCCATAAAATTCTGCCAGCTTTTTTGCAGATTGATACGCCATTCGCTGATGGAACTGGAAAGCTCTTCACCGTCGGAATCCATCGGCGAACCATCGCTGTCATTATCGGCCAGACGCAGATTATCTACCTGATTTGAAAGCTGATTAAGCTTAAGGATGATACCGTCATAATCCACCTGCGATACCGCAGAAAGGCTGGCGATATCATCGGTAATTGCCCGGCGAACGGTAATCAGACTCGGGTCATTCATATCCGCCAGGCTGGCGTCTGCACTTTTCAGCAACGCTGCAGCGGTCGTGACGTCCTGATCGCTCCACAGCTTCCGTCCGGCGAGTTTCACCAGAAAATCGGCCTGGGCCAGCAGCCAGGTTTTAGCATCGCTGCCGGAAATGGTGGCGACCTTTTGTTGGACTTCATCCAGCTGTTTTGCCAGCGTTTCTTGCTGACGATTCGCCTGCTCAAGCTGTACAGCTTGTTGCTTGATAATGCCTTCCAGCTCGGCTTTTTGGCTCTCCTGGGCTTTTTGCAGTGCCGTAAGTTGGTTAGCCAGGGCATCGCTGGTGGCAGTCTGATTGACGGCCTGTTGTTTACCCCAGCCATACAAACCGACGCCCGCCGCCAGAGCAATAGCGATAGCCACCGCGCTGAGAATCAATGCGGTATTGTTCTTACTCTTTTTTTCTGTTGCGACAGGTTGTGACGTGGTGTCCACGGCCTCCCTGGTCTCTTCAACCACGGCGGAGGTTTTTTCTTGTTCCGTCATTATGGCTTCCTGTTATGAGAGTTATTGTAATGCCCGTAAAAGCGCATCGTTGTCAGCGTTATCGGCGACCTTAATGTCTTGCCAGCCCAGTTCCCGGGCGAGTTTCGCCAAACGCTCACTGACGACCAATAGTCGACAGCGTAGTAACCAGTGCTCACGATACCATTGTGGGATCAGCGACCAGAGTTGCTGCAACATTTCACCGCTGGTAACAACGACCGTCGTCACCTCGCGGGATTGCCAGCGCATCGCTTCTTCTGCACCATCGTAATGGATTGCGCATCGTTGATAACATTCACAAAAAGTGACCTCAGCACCGCGCGCCGTCAGGGAATCCCCAATTAGCTCACGACCGCCATTGCCACGTAATATCAGCGCACATTTGCCCGCAATATTTTGTAATTCAGGTAATTGTAGCAAGACTTCGCTGATTTCCCGATCCTGTGGGTAGAGAATCTTCTGTCCGCTTACGGTATGTAGTGCCAGCGCGGTGGTGCGTCCAATGGCGAAATAAGTAGGTAGTCGGGGCCATTTACGATCTTGCTGATGCAGCTGTGATTGGGCAAAAGCAACCGCGTGTTGCGAGAGGGCAAACAACAGATCGCTCTCTCCCAGCGCTGCCAGTTGATCAGCAAGTTGCGGTAATTGTCGACCCGGAGAAAACTCAATCAGCGGAAAATGCCAGGCCACCTGCCCCAGTGTGCGCAGACGGCTCACTAACTCTTCTCCTGCGGGAGACGGGCGGGTGACCAGGATACTCATGCCGGGGCGTCTCCGTTATAGACTTCAGCGAGGATCTCGCGCGCGCCGTTATTCAGTAGCTCTTCTGCCAGCGAAATCCCCATTTGTTCGGCATCTTGCGGCGCACCGCGGCGTTCACCGCGAATAATCAGCGAACCGTCCGGCGCGCCGACCAACGCACGCAGCCAGATTTCGCCATCAATAAGCTCGGCGTAGCTACCAATTGGCACCTGACATCCGCCTTCGAGACGGGTATTCATGGCGCGTTCGGCGGTAACACGCAGTGCAGTTTCGTGGTGATTCAGCGCGGCGAGCAGCTCGCGAGTGCGTGCATCATCAAGGCGGCATTCAATGCCCACCGCACCTTGCCCTACCGCCGGAAGAGAAATCTCGGGTGGCAACGCGGCGCGAATGCGGGACTCCAGACCTAAACGTTTTAGTCCGGCTACGGCAAGAATGATGGCATCGTATTCACCGTTATCCAGTTTGCTCAGGCGAGTGCCGACGTTGCCGCGCAGGGAGCGGATAATCAGATCCGGGCGGCGTTCAGCCAGTTGGCACTGGCGACGTAAACTGGACGTCCCGACGATACTGCCTGCCGGTAACGCATCCAGACTGTCATAGTTATTGGACACAAATGCATCGCGAGGATCTTCACGCTCGCAAATAGTGACCAGCCCCAGACCTTGCGGGAATTCAACCGGCACATCTTTCATCGAATGTACGGCGATATCGGCGCGATTTTCGAGGAGCGCGACTTCCAGCTCTTTAACAAATAAGCCTTTTCCGCCTACTTTCGCCAGCGGCGTATCAAGAATCACATCGCCGCGCGTCACCATCGGTACCAGTTCAACGACCAGGCCCGGATGGCTCGCCATCAACTTGTCTTTGACATAGTGTGCCTGCCAGAGTGCAAGTGGGCTTTGGCGTGTGGCAATTCTTAAAACATTGTCTAACATGCTTGTTACCGTCATTATCATCCGTGGTCCATCCTAACATCCTTGCCAGAGCGATGTCAGTGTTGTGGTGAAACGTAGACGCCTGCGCAAACCGTAAAATGAGGTCGGGCAGTGGATCCTGACAGGCGCTTTGAGCCTTCGTAATAAGGAATTTACAGAGAATAAACGGTGCTACACTTGTATGTAGCGCATCTTTCTTTACGGTCAATCAGCAAGGTGTTAAATTGATCACGTTTTAGACCATTTTTTCGTCGTGAAACTAAAAAAACCAGGCGCGAAAAGTGGTAACGGTTACCTTTGACATACGAAATATCCCGAATGCCGCGTGTTACCGTTGATGTTGGCGGAATCACAGTCATGACGGGTAGCAAATCAGGCGATACGTCTTGTACCTCTATATTGAGACTCTGAAACAGAGACTGGATGCCATAAATCAATTGCGTGTGGATCGCGCGCTTGCTGCTATGGGGCCTGCATTCCAACAGGTCTACAGTCTACTGCCGACATTGTTGCACTATCACCATCCGCTAATGCCGGGTTACCTTGATGGTAACGTTCCCAAAGGCATTTGCCTTTACACGCCTGATGAAACTCAACGCCACTACCTGAACGAGCTTGAACTGTATCGTGGAATGTCAGTACAGGACCCACCGAAAGGTGAGCTTCCAATTACTGGTGTATACACCATGGGCAGCACCTCGTCCGTAGGGCAAAGTTGTTCCTCTGACCTGGATATCTGGGTCTGTCATCAATCCTGGCTCGATAGCGAAGAGCGCCAGTTGCTACAACGTAAATGTAGTCTGCTGGAAAGCTGGGCCGCCTCGCTGGGTGTGGAAGTCAGCTTCTTCCTGATTGATGAAAACCGCTTCCGTCATAATGAAAGCGGCAGCCTGGGGGGCGAAGATTGTGGCTCCACCCAGCATATACTGCTGCTTGACGAATTTTATCGTACCGCCGTGCGTCTCGCCGGTAAGCGTATTCTGTGGAATATGGTGCCGTGCGACGAAGAAGAGCATTACGACGACTATGTGATGACGCTTTACGCGCAGGGCGTGCTGACGCCAAATGAATGGCTGGATCTTGGTGGCTTAAGCTCGCTTTCTGCTGAAGAGTACTTTGGTGCCAGCCTTTGGCAGCTCTACAAGAGTATCGATTCCCCATACAAAGCGGTGCTGAAAACACTGCTGCTGGAAGCCTATTCCTGGGAATACCCGAACCCACGTCTGCTGGCGAAAGATATCAAACAGCGTTTGCACGACGGCGAGATTGTATCGTTTGGCCTCGACCCGTACTGCATGATGCTGGAGCGTGTTACTGAATACCTGACGGCGATTGAAGATTTCACCCGTCTGGATTTAGTGCGTCGCTGCTTCTATTTAAAAGTGTGCGAAAAGCTCAGCCGTGAACGCGCCTGTGTAGGCTGGCGTCGCGCAGTGTTGAGCCAGTTAGTGAGCGAGTGGGGTTGGGACGAAGCTCGTCTGGCAATGCTCGATAACCGCGCTAACTGGAAGATAGATCAGGTGCGTGAGGCGCACAACGAGCTGCTCGACGCAATGATGCAGAGCTACCGTAATCTGATCCGCTTTGCGCGCCGCAATAACCTTAGCGTCTCCGCCAGCCCGCAGGATATCGGCGTGCTGACACGTAAACTGTACGCCGCGTTTGAAGCATTACCGGGTAAAGTGACGCTGGTAAACCCGCAGATTTCGCCCGATCTCTCGGAACCGAATCTGACCTTTATTTATGTACCGCCGGGCCGCGCCAACCGTTCAGGTTGGTATCTGTATAACCGCGCGCCAAATATTGAGTCAATCATCAGCCATCAGCCGCTGGAATATAATCGCTACCTGAATAAACTGGTGGCGTGGGCATGGTTTAACGGCCTGCTGACCTCTCGCACCCGTTTGTATATTAAAGGTAACGGCATTGTCGATTTGCCTAAGTTGCAGGAGATGGTCGCAGACGTGTCGCACCATTTCCCGCTGCGCTTACCTGCACCGACACCGAAGGCGCTCTACAGCCCGTGTGAGATCCGCCATCTGGCGATTATCGTTAACCTGGAATATGACCCGACGGCAGCCTTCCGCAATCAGGTGGTGCATTTTGATTTCCGTAAGCTGGATGTCTTCAGCTTTGGCGAGAATCAAAATTGCCTGGTGGGTAGCGTTGACCTGCTGTATCGCAACTCGTGGAACGAAGTGCGTACGCTGCACTTCAACGGCGAGCAATCGATGATCGAAGCCCTGAAAACTATTCTCGGCAAAATGCATCAGGACGCCGCACCGCCAGATAGCGTGGAAGTCTTCTGTTATAGCCAGCATCTGCGCGGGTTAATCCGTACTCGCGTGCAGCAACTGGTTTCTGAGTGTATTGAACTGCGTCTTTCCAGCACCCGCCAGGAAACCGGGCGCTTCAAGGCGCTGCGCGTCTCCGGTCAAACCTGGGGCTTGTTCTTCGAACGGCTGAATGTATCGGTACAGAAACTGGAAAACGCCATCGAGTTTTATGGCGCTATTTCGCATAACAAACTGCACGGCCTGTCAGTGCAGGTTGAAACCAATCACGTCAAATTACCGGCGGTGGTGGACGGCTTTGCCAGCGAAGGGATCATCCAGTTCTTCTTCGAAGAAACGCAAGACGAGAATGGCTTTAATATCTACATTCTCGACGAAAGCAACCGGGTTGAGGTGTATCACCACTGCGAAGGCAGCAAAGAGGAACTGGTGCGTGACGTCAGTCGCTTCTACTCGTCTTCGCACGACCGTTTCACCTACGGCTCAAGCTTCATCAACTTCAACCTGCCGCAGTTCTATCAGATTGTGAAGGTTGATGGTCGTGAACAGGTGATTCCGTTTCGCACCAAATCTATCGGTAACATGCCACCTGCCAATCAGGAGCATGACGCGCCGCTGTTGCAGCAGTATTTTTCTTGATGCTAATGCCGGAAAGCGAGGCTTATCCGGCATTAGCTCTTAACGAAAACTGACGGTTTCTCCCGCCTGCTGCGTCGCCGCCTGTTCCAGCAAATCCCAGAAGGTTTCGCCGCTGCGATCGCAAATCCACTCATCGCCTTTCAGATCAAAATGGTAGCCGCCCTGTTTGGTTGCCAGCCATACCTGGTGCAGTGGTTCCTGGCGGTTGATAATGATTTTGCTGCCGTTCTCAAAGGTAATGGTTAGTACACCGCCGTTGATTTCACAGTCGATATCGCTGTCGCCATCCCAGTCGTCCAGACGTTCTTCAATGGTCAGCCACAGTTGATCAGCCAGGCGATGAAATTCACTGTCGTTCATTGTTGTATCCTGTTTTTAAGTGATGGCGGCAGTATAGCGGCATGGGGTCAGGGCTTCAAAGTTTGCCCGTCTGCTGCTGCGTTCCGGCATGATTCATCCGTCACCGGAATAATAATATCTCTATATAGCGAAAGATTGGTCTTTTCATAAGGGCGCAAATACACCACGCCTTTTCCCTGTTTCTGGTAAATATTATGTTCCGGCTCATCAAGCCGACATCCCCATGCCGATGATAAGAACAACGAACAAGACAATAAACAAACCACATTGCGATAGTGCATAAAGCCATCCTGGCGCGAGGTGCCGATCACGAAACTACCAGCAAAACATAAATCGCCACGAGTAAGCGTTATACTCGCAGCATTTCCTCACTTTTCAGACTTCATAAAGAGTCGCTAAACGCTTGCTTTTACGCCTTCTCCTGCGATGATAGAAAGCAGAAAGCGATGAACTTTACAGGCAATCCATAATGAAAAACGTGTTTAAGGCACTCACTGTATTACTTACTCTCTTCAGCCTGACGGGCTGCGGTCTGAAAGGTCCGCTCTATTTCCCGCCTGCAGATAAAAACGCACCGCCGCCGACCAAACCGGTAGAGACGCAAACGCAATCCACGGTGCCGGACAAAAACGACCGCGCCACTGGCGATGGTCCATCCCAGGTGAATTACTAAAAGTCAGTTTCTGTACCCGCGTGATTGGAGTAAATGATGCAGTTCTCGAAAATGCATGGCCTTGGCAACGATTTTATGGTCGTCGACGCGGTAACGCAGAATGTCTTTTTTTCACCGGAGCTGATTCGTCGCCTGGCGGATCGGCACCTGGGGATAGGGTTTGACCAGCTGCTGGTGGTTGAGCCACCGTATGATCCGGAACTGGATTTTCACTATCGCATTTTCAATGCTGATGGCAGTGAAGTAGCGCAGTGCGGCAACGGTGCGCGCTGCTTTGCCCGTTTTGTGCGCCTGAAAGGGCTGACCAATAAGCGCGATATCCGCGTCAGCACCGCCAACGGACGGATGGTGTTGACCGTCACCGATGATGATCTGGTCCGCGTCAATATGGGCGAACCCAACTTCGAACCTTCTGCCGTGCCATTTCGCGCTAACAAAGCGGAAAAGACCTATATTATGCGCGCCGCCGAGCAGACAATCTTATGCGGCGTGGTGTCGATGGGAAATCCGCACTGCGTGATTCAGGTTGATGATGTTGATACTGCGGCGGTAGAAACGCTTGGTCCTGTTCTGGAAAGCCACGAACGTTTTCCGGAGCGCGCCAATATCGGTTTTATGCAAGTGGTTAAGCGCGAGCATATTCGTTTACGCGTTTATGAGCGTGGGGCAGGAGAAACCCAGGCCTGCGGCAGCGGCGCGTGTGCGGCGGTGGCGGTAGGGATTCAGCAAGGTTTGCTGGCCGAAGAAGTACGCGTGGAACTCCCTGGCGGTCGTCTTGATATCGCCTGGAAAGGTCCGGGTCACCCGTTATATATGACTGGCCCGGCGGTACATGTCTACGACGGATTTATTCATCTATGAAGCAACCAGGGGAAGAACTGCAGGAAACACTCACGGAGCTTGATGACCGGGCGGTTGTCGATTATCTGATTAAAAATCCTGAGTTTTTTATCCGCAATGCGCGCGCAGTAGAAGCGATACGTGTGCCGCATCCGGTACGCGGCACCGTTTCGTTGGTCGAGTGGCACATGGCCCGCGCACGTAATCATATTCATGTTCTGGAAGAGAACATGGCGTTGTTGATGGAACAGGCTATCGCCAACGAAGGCCTGTTTTATCGTCTACTCTACCTGCAGCGCAGTCTCACCGCCGCCAGCAGTCTCGATGATATGCTGATGCGCTTTCACCGCTGGGCGCGCGATCTCGGCCTGGCAGGTGCGAGTCTGCGCCTGTTTCCAGATCGCTGGCGCTTAGGTGCGCCGTCGAACCACACTCATCTGGCATTAAGCCGTCAGTCTTTCGAACCGCTGCGTATTCAGCGTCTGGGGCAGGAACAGCACTATCTGGGACCGCTTAACGGACCGGAGCTGCTGGTGGTGCTACCGGAAGCGAAAGCGGTGGGATCGGTGGCGATGTCGATGCTGGGAAGCGATGCTGATTTGGGGGTTGTGCTGTTTACCAGTCGCGATGCCAGTCACTATCAACAAGGGCAGGGAACGCAGTTACTTCATGAAATTGCGCTGATGTTGCCGGAGCTTCTGGCGCGTTGGATTGAACGCGTATGACCGATTTACACACCGATGTAGAACGCTACCTACGTTATCTGAGCGTGGAGCGCCAGCTTAGCCCGATAACCCTGCTTAACTACCAGCGACAGCTTGAGGCGATCATCCATTTTGCCAGCGAAAACGGCCTGCAAAGCTGGCAGCAATGTGATGTGACGATGGTGCGTAATTTTGCTGTACGCAGTCGCCGTAAAGGGCTGGGAGCTGCAAGTCTGGCGTTACGGCTTTCTGCGCTACGTAGCTTTTTTGACTGGCTGGTCAGCCAGAATGAACTCAAAGCTAACCCGGCGAAAGGTGTTTCGGCACCGAAAGCGCCGCGTCATCTGCCGAAAAACATCGACGTCGATGATATGAATCGGCTGCTGGATATTGATATCAACGATCCCCTCGCCGTGCGCGATCGGGCAATGCTGGAAGTGATGTACGGCGCGGGTCTGCGTCTTTCCGAGCTGGTGGGGCTCGATATCAAACACCTCGACCTGGAGTCTGGCGAAGTGTGGGTGATGGGAAAAGGCAGCAAAGAGCGCCGCCTGCCGATTGGTCGCAACGCCGTGGCGTGGATTGAGCACTGGCTTGATTTGCGCGACCTGTTTGGTAGCGAAGACGACGCGCTTTTTCTGTCGAAACTGGGCAAACGCATCTCCGCGCGTAATGTGCAGAAACGCTTTGCCGAATGGGGCATAAAACAAGGGCTGAATAATCACGTTCACCCGCATAAATTACGTCACTCGTTCGCTACCCATATGCTGGAGTCGAGCGGCGATCTTCGTGGTGTGCAGGAGCTGCTGGGTCATGCCAACCTCTCCACCACGCAAATCTATACTCATCTTGATTTTCAACACCTTGCCTCGGTGTACGATGCGGCGCATCCACGCGCCAAACGGGGGAAATAATGCGTTTTTACCGGCCTTTGGGGCGCATCTCGGCGCTCACCTTTGACCTGGATGATACCCTTTACGATAACCGTCCGGTGATTTTGCGCACCGAGCGAGAGGCGCTTACCTTTGTGCAAAATTATCATCCGGCGCTGCGCAGCTTCCAGAATGAAGATCTGCAACGCCTGCGCCAGGCGGTACGGGAAGCGGAACCTGAGATTTATCACGACGTGACGCGCTGGCGTTTTCGTTCGATTGAACAAGCGATGCTCGACGCCGGGCTGAGTGCCGAAGAAGCCAGTGCAGGCGCACATGCAGCAATGATCAACTTTGCCAAATGGCGCAGCCGGATCGACGTCCCGCAGCAAACCCACGACACCTTAAAACAGCTGGCGAAGAAATGGCCGCTGGTGGCGATCACCAACGGTAACGCCCAGCCGGAACTGTTTGGTTTGGGGGATTATTTTGAGTTTGTGCTGCGCGCTGGCCCGCACGGGCGCTCAAAACCGTTCAGCGATATGTACTTCCTGGCGGCGGAAAAACTCAACGTGCCGATCGGCGAGATCTTACATGTCGGGGACGATCTCACCACTGACGTGGGTGGGGCAATTCGCAGCGGAATGCAGGCCTGTTGGATCAGACCGGAAAATGGCGATCTGATGCAAACCTGGGACAGCCGTTTACTGCCGCATCTGGAAATTTCCCGGTTGGCATCTCTGACCTCGCTGATATAATCAGCAAATCTGTATATATACCCAGCTTTTTGGCGGAGGGCGTTGCGCTTCTCCGCCCAACCTATTTTTACGCGGCGGTGCCAATGGACGTTTCTTACCTGCTCGACAGCCTTAATGACAAACAGCGCGAAGCGGTGGCCGCGCCACGCAGCAACCTTCTGGTGCTGGCGGGCGCGGGCAGTGGTAAGACGCGCGTACTGGTGCATCGTATCGCCTGGTTGATGAGCGTGGAAAACTGCTCGCCGTATTCGATTATGGCGGTGACGTTTACCAACAAAGCGGCGGCGGAGATGCGTCATCGTATCGGGCAACTGATGGGCACTAGCCAGGGCGGTATGTGGGTCGGCACCTTCCACGGGCTGGCGCACCGCCTGCTGCGTGCGCACCATATGGACGCCAACCTGCCGCAGGATTTCCAGATCCTCGACAGTGAAGACCAGCTACGTCTGCTTAAGCGTTTGATCAAGGCGATGAATCTCGACGAGAAGCAGTGGCCGCCGCGTCAGGCAATGTGGTACATCAACAGCCAGAAAGATGAGGGGCTGCGTCCGCATCATATTCAGAGCTACGGTAATCCGGTGGAGCAGACCTGGCAGAAGGTGTATCAGGCGTATCAGGAAGCGTGTGACCGCGCGGGCCTGGTGGACTTCGCCGAGCTGCTGCTACGTGCTCACGAGTTGTGGCTTAACAAGCCGCATATCCTTCAGCACTATCGCGAACGGTTTACCAATATCCTGGTGGACGAATTCCAGGATACCAACAACATTCAGTATGCGTGGATCCGCCTGCTGGCGGGCGATACCGGCAAAGTGATGATCGTTGGCGATGACGATCAGTCAATCTACGGCTGGCGCGGAGCGCAGGTGGAGAATATTCAGCGTTTCCTCAATGATTTCCCCGGTGCTGAAACTATCCGTCTGGAGCAGAACTACCGCTCTACCAGCAATATTCTGAGCGCCGCGAACGCCCTGATTGAAAACAACAACGGGCGTTTGGGTAAAAAACTGTGGACCGATGGCGCGGACGGTGAGCCGATTTCCCTTTATTGCGCTTTTAACGAACTCGACGAAGCGCGTTTTGTGGTTAATCGCATCAAAACCTGGCAGGACAACGGCGGGGCGCTCGCTGAGTGCGCCATTCTCTACCGCAGCAACGCCCAGTCGCGTGTGCTGGAAGAGGCGTTATTGCAGGCGAGTATGCCGTATCGTATTTACGGCGGGATGCGCTTCTTCGAACGCCAGGAAATCAAAGATGCGCTCTCGTATCTGCGCCTGATTGCCAACCGCAACGACGACGCGGCCTTTGAGCGTGTGGTGAATACGCCAACGCGGGGTATTGGTGACCGGACGCTGGACGTGGTACGTCAGACATCGCGAGATCGCCAGTTAACACTCTGGCAGGCATGTCGTGAACTGTTGCAGGAAAAAGCCCTCGCCGGACGTGCTGCCAGCGCCTTACAGCGGTTTATGGAGCTGATCGACGCCTTAGCGCAGGAAACTGCCGATATGCCGCTGCATGTACAGACTGACCGGGTAATTAAAGACTCCGGCCTGCGCACCATGTACGAGCAGGAGAAGGGCGAAAAAGGTCAGACGCGTATCGAAAACTTAGAGGAACTGGTGACGGCAACGCGCCAGTTCAGCTACAACGAAGAAGACGAAGATTTAATGCCGCTGCAGGCATTCCTCTCCCATGCGGCGCTGGAAGCGGGCGAGGGGCAGGCGGATACCTGGCAGGACGCGGTGCAGTTGATGACGCTACACTCGGCGAAAGGTCTGGAATTCCCGCAGGTGTTTATCGTTGGTATGGAAGAGGGCATGTTCCCAAGCCAGATGTCGCTAGATGAAGGCGGGCGTCTGGAAGAAGAACGCCGTCTGGCCTACGTTGGCGTAACCCGCGCGATGCAGAAACTGACGCTGACCTACGCGGAAACCCGCCGTCTATATGGCAAAGAGGTTTACCATCGCCCGTCGCGCTTTATCGGTGAGTTGCCGGAAGAGTGTGTGGAAGAGGTGCGCCTGCGCGCCACGGTAAGCCGCCCGGTCAGCCATCAGCGTATGGGGACGCCGATGGTCGAGAACGACAGCGGCTACAAGCTCGGCCAGCGCGTACGCCACGCTAAGTTTGGTGAAGGCACCATCGTCAATATGGAAGGCAGCGGCGAGCATAGCCGTTTGCAGGTGGCATTCCAGGGCCAGGGTATTAAATGGCTGGTGGCGGCTTACGCCCGACTGGAGACGGTGTAATTTACGATTCCGTTGCCGGATGCGGTGCGCTACACCGCATCCGGCATCAGCACCTTACTTAGCGCACTTCTTCACATCAATATTCCAGTCAGCACCAGACGCAACCTGATGTTTCTGCGCGAAATTATCCATATTCAGCGCCACGGAAACATTCAATAAGCTGTTCAGATACACCATCGGCTGGCCTTCCGGCACATCGCCGAAGCTTGCGACATACGGCATTTTCCCTGCGTATTTTTGCTGGGAACCTTCGGAAATGGTCACACACAACGTGTCGTTGAGTTTGATTCCTGCCTGATTCAGCAACTCGTCGCTGATATTGCTCCAGACGTTGCCGTACTGAATATCGAGAATCGGGATATTGCCCTTCACTTCACCTTTTGTTGCTTTGGCTTTCTGATAAGAAAGTTCGACAACTTTTGCAGGAAGCTCTGGCCCCACCTGCTCGAACGTGATCGCCCCGGAAGCCAGACGCGCACCGGTGTAGGCATATACATCACGACCATGGAAGGTATATGACTTTTCGGAACCTTTCAGACGGTTGGTTTTTTCATCGATTTGCCGGACGCTCTCAATACCCAGCGATTCCGCCACCAACGTGAGCGTACCGTTATCTGGTGAAACGAAGTACTGACCGTTTTTGGTTTTCAGCACTACCGATTTACGGTCTGTACCAACACCTGGATCGACCACGCTAACAAACACCGAACCTTGCGGCCAGTAACTGGCAGTCTGATACAGGCGATAAGCGCCTTCCCAGATGTTATACGGTGGAATTTCGTGTGTTAAATCAAAGATTTTAAGATTATGGTCAACACCGAATGCGACCCCTTTCATCGCCGAGACGGCACCATCTTTCAGGCTAAAATCCGTTTGTAAAATCAAAGCGTTATCCGCATAAGCGGATGATGACCCCAGACAGGTTAATAAAAATAATGTTGCGAGCGTTTTTTTCATTTTTGTTTCCCTTCATTTATCTGATGATTTTCCAGCTGTGTAGCCAGCCCCAGTTTGTCTGGCCTCCTCGAGTGTACAATGTTTAACCTTTCTGCTCGACGGAAATCATGGTGACAAAAGGATAGCGTTGCCACGGGATTGCCTCGCCTTTCATATACATATGTGAAATTGTGCCATCAAGATAAAGCAGCTGCTCAACGTTCAGTTTCGCTTTGGCATAACAGGCAAAATCATAAAAATTTGTCGCCTGCTGGCTCAGCAAAAACACGGCGTTCCCATGTTTATTAATCCCAACACCGTTACGAATTTTACGTGAGGCGACGTTGGGATGAATACGCGGATTAATTACACCGTTTTCCATCAACAATGGCCCTGACTGCACCGCAAACTGAATCTCTTTACTGGTTTTAAAGGCATCCAGACGAACGATGCCGACTTTATCTCCCGCGACATAAAACACGCCGCCAGGGCGAATAAAGAAATTCCCTTCACCTGAAGCGAGATTTAACGCCACCTTCTGCTGACCGTTTTCGATGTACAAACCGAGCGGCGCATAGCTTTCATCATAGATGCCGCCGTTCATCGCCATCTGCACCTGACCCTGACTATTAATATCCGCCAGCAGCGCATGTAACGTTCCCCACGCTTCGCCATTGGCTTTTTGCCAGTACATTTTCACCCGCTCTGTTTGAGGATTAACGGTATACGCCTGTACGGTCAGCGTCGGATCTGAGGGTGCGCAATCATCAGCGGCAACAGCAAACAAGGGAAGTAAGGTGAGGGTGAGAAAAATCCGTTTGAGATTCAAGGTGATCATTCCTTTACCAATGAATAGCCGATGCGCCATTATAGGCCCTGAATGTGGGATTTTTTTATCCTGTTAGCGACCTTGACGAGTACCAAAAAGCGCGAAGTTCAACTATTGTTCTGTGGTGTTCTGTTGCGTGTTGACGGCAAAATTTTGCTGGCGTAACATGCGCGCACGATCACTCTAAGAGGACATTCGCCTTGGACACACCCAGTAGATACTGGCTCACTATCCTGTCATCCAGGATCAACTCCTAAGGCTATCCCTTTTTGCTGATAGCCTTAGCGGTTGTCAGCGACCTCAATTTTTCCCGTCGCGCTGAGTCAGGCTGTTTAATGGTCTGAAACCCAATTTGTTTCTGTGTGCCCACCGAACTGTCCGATATTTTAAGCATTGGGAGTCCCGGTCATGCTGAGCGCATTTCAACTGGAAAATAACCGACTGACCCGGCTGGAAGTCGAAGAGTCACAACCCCTTGTAAATGCAGTATGGATTGATCTTGTCGAACCGGACGACGACGAGCGACTGCGCGTACAATCTGAACTTGGCCAGAGCCTGGCAACCCGCCCGGAACTGGAAGACATCGAAGCATCGGCACGTTTCTTTGAAGACGATGACGGCCTGCATATTCACTCCTTCTTCTTCTTTGAAGATGCGGAAGATCACGCCGGTAACTCCACTGTGGCATTTACCATCCGTGATGGTCGTCTGTTTACTCTGCGTGAGCGTGAACTGCCCGCTTTTCGTCTGTATCGTATGCGTGCCCGTAGCCAGTCAATGGTGGACGGTAACGCCTACGAGCTGCTGCTGGATCTGTTCGAAACCAAAATCGAACAGTTGGCAGATGAAATTGAAAATATCTACAGCGACCTGGAGCAGTTGAGCCGGGTAATTATGGAAGGGCATCAGGGCGATGAGTACGACGAGGCGCTCTCCACGCTGGCGGAACTGGAAGATATCGGCTGGAAAGTTCGCCTGTGTCTGATGGATACCCAGCGCGCGCTCAACTTCCTGGTACGTAAAGCACGCTTACCGGGTGGGCAACTGGAGCAGGCGCGTGAAATCCTGCGAGATATCGAATCCCTGCTGCCGCATAACGAATCCCTGTTCCAGAAGGTGAACTTCCTGATGCAGGCGGCGATGGGCTTTATCAATATCGAGCAGAACCGCATCATCAAAATCTTCTCGGTGGTATCCGTGGTGTTCCTGCCACCGACGCTGGTCGCTTCCAGCTACGGGATGAACTTTGAGTTTATGCCGGAACTGAAGTGGAGCTTCGGCTACCCAGGCGCGATTATCTTTATGATCCTCGCGGGCCTGGCACCGTATCTGTACTTTAAGCGGAAGAACTGGCTGTAAAAAACGAGAACGGTGGCTTAGCCTGGCTAAGCCACCGATTATTTAAAGGCTCCAGGTATGAATACCTTTTACTTCTTTTTCATAGAACCATCTGTTGGTATTGTATGAAACATAAGCGGCGATAATGAATCCAAATACATTATAGCCAATCATGTAACCAAAAATTAAAGAAAATATCGCCAGGAATAGAACAACAATAGCCTTCTTCCATAAACCCAATACAAATAAATAGACCCACGAGAAGAAAAAAGCAATAACATTTGTTCTAATTATTATCTTTTGCCTTGTGTTTAATCCTTTTAATGCTTGTTTATATTCTGGGCTTGCACCCCAAAATCCAGGGAAGCCATGTTCATCATAAAACGAAAAGCGGTACTTCCACTTTTCAGTTAATGAGCCATCTGCCATATAATCCTTACTCATAAAATCTCCATTAATTATTTACGGGGGGAATCAGTGGGGGCAAGAACTAACATGCCAAAGGTGGAAAAATAACAAATCAAAAAAATCATCGAACCATTGCCAGAACAGTCAAAATGCTCAGCAACCATGATGATGAAAGAAATGATATAGACTACTAATGTACTAAAAATATAAGTTTTTATATAAGTAAAACCACTATCCCGGAGTCGTTGGCAATTCATGTTGATAACGAGATAATGTAAAAGAATGGTAGATGTTATAACAAAGAAACCAGCCCCGGCATTGGAAAAAAAGAAATAAGTAAGATACAAATTAGATTTGTAAAAATAAATGAAAATATATAGCGGCGTCTGGAAATTCTGCCTTTAGATGTTGGAATAAATATACGCAACATTAATTTTACATCCTTGTGTAAGAATTTCGTTAGCATGGCAATATTCCCGCTCTTATGCAAGAGCAGGCATATTTTTTCAGAATATATTTATTTTTTATTTGGAAATTCTACGCTGCGTATAAATCGCATCCATCACAAAAATTGCCAGCGCCACCCAAATAAAGGCGAAAGTCACCATCTTATCGGCACCCGGTTTTTCACCATAAAACGTCACAGCCAGCAGGAACATCAGCGTCGGACCAATGTACTGGAAAAAGCCTAACGTTGAGAGACGCAGGCGTGTCGCAGCTGCAGTAAAACACAACAGTGGCACGGTGGTGACAATACCGGCGGCGATCAGCAGTAAATTCAGCGACATCGGGTTTTGCCCCATATGACTGGTTGAGCTGTCGGCAATAGCAAACAGGTAAATCGCCGCCACGGGCAGCAACCACATAGTTTCGATTAACATGCCGGTTTGCGCTTCAACAGCAATCTTCTTGCGCACCAGGCCGTAGAAAGCAAAACTAAACGCCAGCCCCAGCGCGATGATCGGCAGTGAACCAAAAGTCCACAACTGAACCAACACGCCACAAATCGCCAGAATCACCGCCAGCCATTGCATCCGGCGGAATCGCTCGCCGAGGAAAATCATCCCCAGCACAATGTTCACCAGTGGGTTAATAAAGTAACCAAGGCTCGCTTCCAGCATATGGTGATTGTTCACCGCCCAGATAAACAGTAGCCAGTTGCCACCAATCAGCACGGCAGAGACTGCCAGCATAAAAATTTTCTGTGGCGTCTGAATCAGCGTTTTTAAATAGGACCACTGGCGGCAAATGCTCATCAGCACCACCATAAAGAAAAACGACCAGATCACGCGATGCGTCAGGATCTCATCGGCGGGCACGTAGTAAATCAGTTTGAAGTACGCTGGCGCAATACCCCAAATAAAATAAGCGGCAAGAGCGAGTAATACGCCCTGCCGCGTTTGTTTTGCATCCATCGGGAATACTCATTTTTAATTGGTAACAGCAGTTTACCTGCTTTTATGTCTTCAACCTACCATATAGGTGGCGGTGGCACTGGCAATATAAAGCTGTTCTTCATTGTGTAATTCAACGCGGGCGACGGCGACTTTATTGCCTGCACGCAACAGGCTACTGGTAGCAGTAAAACGCTCTCCTCTGCCTGGGCGCAGATAATCGACGCGAAGATCAATGGTCCCCATCCGCGATAGCCGCTGGCGTAGTTCATCTTCACTGATGGTTTCGTGGCGGGTTAAGGTACTTCCCACGCACACCAGACCTGCGGCGACATCCAGCGCCGACGCAATGACCCCGCCGTGTAAAATGCTTTGCGCCCAGTTGCCCACCATCATCGGCTGATTTTTAAAGGCCAGCTGTGCGAACTCTTTTTCGTAACGCTCCAGTTCCATCCCCAATGCGCGGTTAAATGGCATGTGATAAACAAACATCTCACCCACTAATTTGAGGGCTTGTTCAGCGGTCAGTACGGCAGACATAACATCCTTACACTTCATTAGTTAATGAAATGTTGATTTTATGCTTATTTATTGTTGGTTTCTACTTTAGGAAGGGATAACTAACGGCTATGGAGTTAAGTATGTAAAATAGCCCGCAGAAAAATATTCACCTTATCAATAATTCGTTACGGAGAACACGAGCGATGCGGACTCTGCAGGGCTGGTTGTTGCCGGTGTTTATGTTGCCTATGGCAGTATATGCACAAGAGGCAACGGTGAAAGAGGTGCATGACGCGCCAGCGGTGCGTGGCAGTATTATCGCCAATATGCTGCAGGAGCATGACAATCCGTTCACCCTTTATCCTTATGACACCAACTACATCATCTACACCCAAACCAGCGATCTGAATAAAGAAGCGATTGCCAGTTACGACTGGGCGGAAAACGCGCGTAAGGATGAAGTAAAGTTCCAGTTGAGCCTGGCGTTTCCGCTGTGGCGTGGGATTTTGGGGCCAAACTCTGTACTGGGCGCCTCCTACACACAGAAATCCTGGTGGCAGCTTTCTAATAGCGATGAGTCATCACCGTTTCGTGAAACTAACTACGAACCGCAATTGTTCCTCGGTTTTGCCACGGATTACAACTTTGCTGGCTGGACGCTGCGCGATGTGGAAATGGGCTACAACCACGACTCAAACGGGCGTTCAGACCCGACTTCCCGCAGCTGGAACCGCCTTTATACCCGCCTGATGGCAGAAAACGGTAACTGGTTGGTAGAGGTGAAGCCGTGGTATGTGGTGGGGAATACGGACGATAACCCGGACATCACCAAATATATGGGTTACTACCAGCTTAAAATCGGCTATCACCTCGGTGATGCGGTACTGAGCGCGAAAGGGCAGTACAACTGGAACACCGGTTACGGCGGCGCGGAGTTAGGCTTAAGCTACCCGATCACCAAACATGTGCGCCTTTATACTCAGGTTTACAGCAGTTACGGCGAATCGCTCATCGACTATAACTTCAACCAGACCCGCGTTGGTGTGGGAGTTATGCTAAACGACCTGTTTTGATGAATGGTTGGCAAATCTGGAATCCAGCATCCAGGATTACCCTCTCAGAGACTAAAAGCATTGCAGTTTCTCGCGCAGGCGCTGAAAATAGCGCCTGTTTTTATTTCAGGCAATCGGGGTGAATGTGGCGCAGGCGGAAGTGTTGAATCTGGAGTCCGGAGCTAAACAGGTTTTACAAGAAACCTTTGGCTACCAACAGTTTCGCCCCGGCCAGGAAGAGATTATCGACACCGTACTTTCCGGTCGCGATTGCCTGGTCGTCATGCCCACTGGTGGCGGAAAATCCCTTTGCTATCAAATCCCTGCCTTATTGCTAAACGGCCTTACCGTGGTTGTCTCACCGCTGATTTCGTTGATGAAAGATCAGGTAGATCAACTGCAAGCCAACGGCGTGGCGGCGGCGTGCCTTAACTCGACGCAAACCCGCGAGCAGCAACTTGAAGTGATGACAGGCTGTCGCACCGGGCAAATCAGCCTGCTTTATATCGCGCCGGAACGCCTGATGCTGGATAACTTTCTTGAGCATCTGGCGCACTGGAATCCGGTGTTATTAGCCGTTGATGAGGCGCACTGTATCTCCCAATGGGGTCACGATTTCCGCCCGGAATACGCTGCCCTCGGTCAGCTGCGTCAGCGTTTTCCGACGCTGCCGTTTATGGCGCTGACTGCCACAGCCGATGACACCACGCGCCAGGATATCGTGCGCCTGCTGGGGCTGAACGATCCGCTGATTCAAATCAGCAGTTTTGACCGTCCGAATATTCGCTACATGCTGATGGAGAAATTCAAACCGCTCGATCAGTTGATGCGTTATGTACAGGAACAACGCGGTAAGTCGGGGATTATTTACTGTAATAGTCGTGCGAAAGTAGAAGACACCGCTGCGCGCCTGCAAAGCAAGGGAATTAGCGCGGCGGCCTATCATGCCGGGCTGGAAAATAATGTTCGCGCTGATGTGCAGGAAAAATTCCAGCGCGATGACCTGCAAATTGTGGTGGCGACGGTGGCGTTCGGCATGGGCATCAACAAGCCTAACGTTCGCTTCGTGGTGCATTTTGATATTCCGCGCAATATCGAATCCTATTATCAGGAAACTGGACGCGCCGGGCGTGATGGCCTGCCCGCGGAAGCGATGCTGTTTTACGATCCGGCTGATATGGCGTGGCTGCGCCGTTGTCTGGAAGAGAAGCCGCAGGGGCAGTTGCAGGATATCGAACGTCATAAACTCAATGCGATGGGCGCGTTTGCTGAAGCGCAAACTTGCCGTCGTTTGGTATTGCTGAACTATTTTGGCGAAGGGCGTCAGGAGCCGTGCGGGAACTGCGATATCTGCCTCGATCCGCCAAAACAGTACGATGGTTCAACCGATGCGCAGATTGCCCTTTCCACCATTGGTCGTGTGAATCAGCGGTTTGGGATGGGTTATGTGGTGGAAGTGATTCGCGGTGCTAATAATCAGCGTATCCGCGACTATGGTCATGACAAACTGAAAGTCTATGGCATGGGCCGTGATAAAAGCCATGAACATTGGGTGAGCGTGATCCGCCAGCTGATTCACCTCGGCCTGGTGACGCAAAATATTGCCCAGCATTCTGCCCTACAACTGACAGAGGCTGCGCGTCCGGTGCTGCGCGGCGAATCCTCTTTGCAACTTGCCGTGCCGCGTATCGTGGCGCTCAAACCGAAAGCGATGCAGAAATCGTTCGGCGGCAACTATGATCGCAAACTGTTCGCCAAATTACGCAAACTGCGTAAATCGATTGCCGATGAAAGCAATGTCCCGCCGTACGTGGTGTTTAACGACGCTACCTTGATTGAGATGGCTGAACAGATGCCGATCACCGCCAGCGAAATGCTCAGCGTTAACGGCGTTGGTATGCGCAAGCTGGAACGCTTTGGCAAACCGTTTATGGCGCTGATTCGTGCGCATGTCGATGGTGACGACGAAGAGTAGTCAGCAGCATAAAAAAGTGCCAGGATGAAGACTCCGTAAACGTTTCCCCCCGCGAGTCTAATGTATGTTGATGTTATTCCTCACCGTCGCCATGGTGCACATTGTGGCGCTTATGAGCCCCGGTCCCGATTTCTTTTTTGTATCTCAGACCGCTGTTAGTCGTTCCCGTAAAGAAGCGATGATGGGCGTGCTGGGCATTACCTGCGGCGTAATGGTTTGGGCTGGGATTGCGTTGCTTGGCCTACATTTGATTATCGAAAAAATGGCCTGGCTGCATACGCTGATTATGGTGGGCGGTGGCCTGTATCTCTGCTGGATGGGTTACCAGATGCTACGTGGTGCACTGAAAAAAGAGGTTGTTTCTGCCCCTGCGCCACAAGTCGAACTGGCGAAAAGCGGGCGCAGTTTTCTTAAGGGCTTACTGACCAATCTCGCGAATCCTAAAGCGATTATCTACTTTGGTTCGGTGTTCTCGCTGTTTGTCGGTGATAATGTCGGCACCACCGAACGCTGGGGCATTTTCGCGTTGATTATTGTCGAAACACTGGCGTGGTTTACCGTCGTTGCCAGCCTGTTTGCTCTGCCGCAAATGCGCTGTGGTTATCAACGTCTGGCGAAGTGGATTGATGGTTTTGCCGGGGCGTTATTTGCCGGATTTGGCATTCATTTGATTATTTCGCGTTAAGCGCTTCCCCCCTGATACGCTATCAGGGGGAATAACATCAGGATTGCAATTGATAAAGGTCTTCCTGAGAAAGCCCGGTCATTTCCATAATCAACTGCAAATCAAAGCCACGCTGTAGCATGGCTTTTGCGACATTGAGAAGGGCATCGCGCCGAAGTTCTTCCGCTAAAGTCATCAGTTCCTCTCCTTGTTGAGGCACTCGTTGTGCCAGACCATGTACTAATGTTCGTACATCCTGTGCTTCACCTACCAGCGCCATGTAGTTTATCAACATGCGTATTTGCTGTCCGCTCATCTGCCCCAGAATCATTAAGCGGGATAACTTATCTAACAGCGTTGTCATATCCCGTTGACGGATATGCTTCTGTACCAGCGTAAAGGCGGCCATGCTGCGGTGTTGCATGATTTCGTCATCAGGAATTAGCGTAATATCAACCAGCGGAAAAGCATGAAAATAGAGATCGCGTGCAATGTCCGGATCCGGAAAACCATCGAGCCAGTTTGTTGACCATGGATATGGGCTACGCTTTCCCTGGTAAAAAAGAATGGGGATCACCAGAGGCAGATAATCATGTCCCGCTTCAAGATGCCGCTGCATGGTGGCAATAGCATAGCGAAGCATACGGAACGCCATATTTTCATCAGGTGAACTTTGATGCTCAATCAACACATAGATATATCCGCACCCTTTCGTCGTCTCTACTGAATAAAGTACGTCGTTGTAATACTGGCGTAGGTTTTCCTCTACAAAACTGCTGGACTCGAGATGGAGCGTATCAAGATTGCAGAGTTTAACTAAAGAAGGCGGCAGATGAATTTCAATAAAGTCACGGGCCGTTTCTGGTCGGGATAAAAAAGCCTTAAAGATTGCGTCATGTGGTGTCGTTGCTTCCGTCATTTTTCATCATCCGTGGGTGAAATATGGCGGCATTCTGGCACTAACAAAGAGAAGTAAATAGTAAATAAATTAACAGATTACGCTTATTACGAGATGCCTCGAGCGCGGATGTAACAATCTCTCGAGGCACATTAATTTACGTGAGCTTTATTCCAGTTTTAAGCATGCCTCGCCGATGCTAACAGCGCTCCCACCAGCATAAATAACGAGCCGAAAATCTTATTCAGCGCCTTCATCTGCTTTGGTCCTTTAATCCATAGAGCAATCCGTTGAGCAAGGGTGGCGTAACCGATCATCACAATAATATCGACCACAATAGTGGTGACGCCGAGCACGATATACTGCATCAGCTGCGGCTGTTGCGGCATGATGAATTGCGGAAATAGCGCCGCCAGAAACACAATACTTTTGGGATTGGTGAGATTGACAAAAACTGCGCGCTGGAACAAATGTCGACGCGATTGAGTAGAGGCCAGCGATTTAAGATCAATTGCGCCAGCGGCGCGCCACTGCTGGATCCCAAGCCAAATCAAGTAAGCTGCGCCTGCCCACTTCAACACTTCAAACGCAATCACTGAGCGGGAAAATAGCGTCCCCAACCCCACGCCAACCAGCACAATATGAATCGCCAGTCCGGTCTGAAGCCCAGCAATAGACGCCACCGCGCCGCGATAACCGTGGTTGAGCGAGGTGGTCATGGTGTTGATTGCGCCAGAGCCTGGCGACAGGCTTAAAATGATCGATGTCAGCAGGTAGGCAAACCACCATTCTAAGGTCATGATGAACTCCCGGTGTGTCTATTTTTGTGCCACAATACGCTACTGTCGCAGCGTTGTGTCAGGCACGCTTAAAAAAACGATTTTACGTGGTTTAAGAGGCAGATTACCCGATGTTTCAGCAGCAAAAAGACTGGGAAACAAGAGAAAACGCGTTTGCTGCTTTTACCATGGGACCGCTGACTGATTTCTGGCGTCAGCGTGATGAAGCAGAGTTTACTGGTGTGGATGACATTCCGGTTCGCTTTGTCCGTTTTCGCGCACAGCACCATGACCGGGTGGTAGTTATCTGCCCGGGGCGTATTGAGAGCTACGTAAAATATGCGGAACTGGCCTACGACCTGTTCCATTCGGGGTTTGATGTTTTAATCATCGACCATCGCGGGCAGGGACGTTCCGGTCGCCTGTTAGCCGATCCACATCTCGGGCATGTTAATCGCTTTAATGATTATGTTGATGATCTGGCGGCATTCTGGCAACAGGAGGTTCAGCCCGGTCCGTGGCGTAAACGCTATATACTGGCACATTCGATGGGCGGTGCGATCTCCACATTATTTCTGCAACGCCATCCAGGTGTATGTGACGCCATTGCGCTAACTGCGCCAATGTTTGGGATCGTGATTCGTATGCCGTCATTTATGGCACGGCAGATCCTCAATTGGGCCGAAGCGCATCCACGTTTCCGTGATGGCTATGCAATAGGCACCGGGCGCTGGCGCGCGTTGCCGTTTGCTATCAACGTACTGACCCACAGCAGACAGCGATATCGACGTAACTTACGTTTCTATGCTGATGACCCAACGATTCGCGTCGGTGGGCCGACCTACCATTGGGTACGCGAAAGTATTCTGGCTGGCGAACAGGTGTTAGCCGGTGCGGGTGATGACGCCACGCCAACGCTTCTCTTACAAGCTGAAGAGGAACGCGTGGTGGATAACCGCATGCACGACCGTTTTTGTGAACTACGCACCGCTGCGGGCCATCCTGTCGAAGGAGGACGGCCGTTGGTAATTAAAGGTGCGTACCATGAGATCCTTTTTGAAAAGGACGCAATGCGCTCAGTCGCGCTCCACGCTATCGTTGATTTTTTCAACAGGCATAACTCACCCAGCGGAAACCGCTCTACAGAGGTTTAAATTTCTTATGTACCAGGTTGTTGCGTCTGATTTAGATGGCACGTTACTTTCTCCCGACCATACGTTATCCCCTTACGCCAAAGAAACTCTGAAGCTGCTCACCGCGCGCGGCATCAACTTTGTGTTTGCGACCGGTCGTCACCACGTTGATGTGGGGCAAATTCGCGATAATCTGGAGATTAAGTCTTACATGATTACCTCCAATGGCGCGCGCGTTCACGATCTGGATGGCAACCTGATTTTTGCTCATAACCTGGATCGCGACATTGCCAACGATCTGTTTGGCGTAGTCAACGACAATCCGGACATCATTACTAACGTTTATCGCGACGACGAATGGTTTATGAATCGCCATCGCCCGGAAGAGATGCGCTTTTTCAAAGAAGCGGTGTTCAATTATGCGCTGTATGAGCCGGGATTGCTGGAGCCGGAAGGCGTCAGCAAAGTGTTCTTCACCTGCGATTCCCATGAAAAACTTCTGCCACTGGAGCAAGCGATTAACGCTCGCTGGGGCGATCGCGTCAATGTCAGTTTCTCTACCTTAACCTGCCTGGAAGTCATGGCTGGCGGCGTTTCAAAAGGCCATGCCCTGGAAGCGGTAGCGAAGAAACTGGGTTACAGCCTGCAAGATTGTATTGCCTTTGGCGATGGAATGAACGATGCCGAAATGCTGTCGATGGCGGGGAAAGGCTGCATTATGGGCAGCGCGCATCAACGGCTGAAAGATCTGCATCCAGAGCTGGAAGTGATTGGTACTAACGCCGAAGACGCAGTGCCGCATTATCTGCGTAAGCTCTATTTATCGTAATCGTTCTTTATTTGGTCAGTTGTCAACCTGATACTTCGCTACAATGGATACTCGTTAATCAAAGAGTTTTCCATTGTGGCGCTACTTATCATCACCACGATTCTGTGGGCCTTCTCCTTTAGCTTTTATGGCGAGTACCTTGCGGGGCACGTCGATAGCTATTTTGCGGTGCTGGTGCGCGTTGGTCTGGCGGCACTTGTTTTTCTGCCGTTTCTGCGTACCCGTGGCAATAGCCTGAAAACGGTCGGCCTGTATATGCTGGTGGGCGCGATGCAGCTCGGTGTGATGTATATGCTGAGTTTCCGCGCCTATCTCTACCTGACGGTTTCTGAACTGCTGTTGTTCACCGTACTGACGCCGCTCTACATCACGCTGATTTATGACATCATGAGTAAGCGCCGTCTGCGCTGGGGCTATGCTTTTAGCGCCTTGTTGGCGGTGATTGGTGCCGGGATTATTCGCTATGATCAGGTCACCGACCATTTCTGGACTGGCTTGTTGCTGGTGCAACTCTCCAATATCACTTTTGCCATCGGCATGGTGGGTTACAAACGTCTGATGGAAACTCGCCCGATGCCGCAGCATAACGCCTTTGCGTGGTTCTATCTTGGCGCGTTCCTGGTGGCAGTGATTGCATGGTTCTTGCTGGGAAATGCGCAGAAAATGCCGCAAACCACGTTGCAATGGGGCATTCTGGTGTTTCTTGGCGTGGTGGCTTCCGGGATTGGCTACTTTATGTGGAACTACGGCGCGACGCAGGTGGACGCCGGAACGCTGGGCATTATGAATAATATGCACGTTCCGGCAGGGCTGCTGGTAAACCTGGCTATCTGGCACCAACAGCCGCACTGGCCAACGTTTATTACAGGCGCGCTGGTGATCCTGGCCTCACTGTGGGTGCATCGTAAGTGGGTCGCTCCGCGCTCTTCACAAACGGCAGATGATCGCAGGCGTGATTGCGCGCTGAACGAATAAACGCTTCTGTAATCGGCTGACGCTGCTCGCCATCGCGCACGGCGGCGTACAGTCGGCTCCACAAGCCTTCGCCCAGGGTTTTGGTGACCACCAGACCCTGGCGTTCAAAACTCTCCACCACCCAATGAGGTAGTGCGGCAATACCCATCCGTGCGGCAACCATCTGAATCAACAATAAGGTGTTATCGACGCTTTTCAGTTACGGGCTGACGCCTGCTGGCTGAAGAAAATGCCGCCAGACATCCAGTCGGCTACGCTGCACCGGATAAATCAACAGCGTTTCGCTGGCGAGATCTTCCGGTGTAATACGCGTTTTTGCCGCCAGTGGATGGTCAGGTGCTAACACCAGACGTACTTCATAGTCGAACATCGGCGAATAATGCAGGCCACTGCGCGGCAGAATATCGGACGTCATCACCAGATCCAGCTCGCCCTGTTGCAACGCAGGCTGCGGATCAAACGTTACGCCCGATTTAAAATCCATCTCCACCTGCGGCCAGTTCTTATGGAAATTTTCTAATGCGGGCGTCAGCCACTGAATACAGCTATGGCACTCTATGGCAATGCGCAGGCGCGTCTGCTGCGGTTCATTGCAGGCTTGCAGTGCCTGGCTAATTTGCGGCAGCACCTGATTTGCCAGTTGCAACAGGATTTCTCCCTGCGGTGTAAAGCGAAGCGGCTGGCTTTTACGCACAAATAGCCGGAAGCCAAGGCGTTGTTCCAGATCGCTAAACTGGTGAGACAGGGCGGATTGCGTTTGATGCAACGTCGCCGCAGCGGCTGCGAGTGAGCCGCAGTTCCGCAACGCTTGTAGCGTTTTCAGGTGTTTTACTTCGATCATGAAAGTCCTTCACTTCGGCATGAATAATTTGCGCTTGAGGAATATACAGTAACCGCCAATTATGGATGTGTAAACATCTGGACGGCTAAATACTAAAAATTCCATAAGGGGCATATAATGACAATTCTTAATCACACCCTCGGTTTCCCTCGCGTTGGCCTGCGTCGCGAGCTGAAAAAAGCGCAAGAGAGTTATTGGGCGGGGAACTCCACGCGTGAAGAACTGCTGGCGGTAGGGCGTGAATTGCGTGCTCGTCACTGGGATCAACAAAAGCAAGCGGGTATCGACCTGCTGCCGGTGGGCGATTTTGCCTGGTACGATCATGTACTGACAACCAGTCTGCTGCTGGGTAATGTTCCGCAACGTCATCAGAACAACGATGGTTCGGTAGATATCGATACCCTGTTCCGTATTGGTCGTGGACGTGCACCGACTGGCGAACCTGCGGCGGCAGCGGAAATGACCAAATGGTTTAACACCAACTATCACTACATGGTGCCGGAGTTCGTTAAAGGCCAACAGTTCAAACTGACCTGGACGCAGCTGCTGGAGGAAGTGGACGAGGCGCTGGCGCTGGGCCACAAGGTGAAACCTGTGCTGCTGGGGCCGGTTACCTACCTGTGGCTGGGTAAAGTGAAAGGTGAACAGTTTGATCGCCTGAGCCTGCTGAACGACATTCTGCCGGTTTATCAGCAAGTGCTGGCAGAACTAGCGAAACGCGGCATTGAGTGGGTACAGATCGACGAACCCGCGCTAGTGCTGGAACTGCCGCAGGCGTGGCTGGATGCATACAAACCCGCTTACGACGCGCTCCAGGGCCAGGTGAAACTGCTGCTGACCACCTATTTTGAAGGCGTAACGCCAAACCTCGACACGATTACTGCGCTGCCTGTTCAGGGTCTGCATGTCGATCTTGTACATGGTAAAGATGACGTTGCTGAACTGCACAAGCGCCTGCCTTCTGACTGGCTGCTGTCTGCGGGTCTTATCAATGGTCGTAACGTCTGGCGCGCCGATCTTACCGAGAAATATGCGCAAATTAAGGACATTGTCGGCAAACGTGATTTGTGGGTGGCATCTTCCTGCTCACTGCTGCACAGCCCCATCGACCTGAGCGTGGAAACGCGTCTTGATGCAGAAGTGAAAAGCTGGTTTGCCTTCGCCCTGCAAAAATGTCATGAACTGGCATTGCTGCGCGATGCGCTGAACAGTGGTGATACGGCAGCTCTGGCAGAGTGGAGCGCTCCGATTCAGGCGCGTCGTCACTCTACTCGTGTACATAATCCGGCAGTAGAAAAGCGTCTGGCGGCGATCACCGCCCAGGACAGTCAGCGTGCGAATGTCTATGAAGTGCGTGCTGAAGCCCAGCGTGCGCGTTTTAAACTGCCCGCGTGGCCGACCACCACGATTGGTTCCTTCCCGCAAACCACGGAGATTCGTACCCTGCGTCTGGATTTTAAAAAGGGTAATATCGACGCCAATAACTACCGCACGGGCATTGCGGAACATATCAAGCAGGCCATTGTTGAGCAGGAACGTTTGGGACTGGATGTGCTGGTACATGGCGAGGCCGAGCGTAATGACATGGTGGAATACTTTGGCGAGCATCTGGATGGCTTTGTCTTTACGCAAAACGGTTGGGTACAGAGCTACGGTTCCCGCTGCGTGAAGCCACCGATTGTTATTGGTGACGTTAGCCGCCCGGCACCGATTACCGTGGAGTGGGCAAAATATGCGCAATCCCTGACTGATAAACCGGTGAAAGGGATGTTGACTGGCCCGGTGACTATTCTCTGCTGGTCGTTCCCGCGTGAAGATGTCAGCCGTGAAACCATCGCCAAACAGATTGCGCTGGCACTGCGTGATGAAGTGGCCGATCTGGAAGCCGCTGGAATTGGCATCATTCAGATTGACGAACCGGCATTGCGCGAAGGTTTACCACTGCGTCGCAGCGACTGGGATGCCTATCTCCAGTGGGGCGTGGAGGCTTTCCGTATCAACGCCGCCGTGGCGAAAGATGACACACAAATCCACACTCACATGTGTTACTGCGAGTTCAACGACATTATGGATTCGATTGCGGCGTTGGACGCAGACGTCATCACCATCGAAACCTCGCGTTCCGACATGGAGTTGCTGGAGTCGTTTGAAGAGTTTGATTATCCAAATGAAATCGGTCCTGGCGTCTATGACATTCACTCGCCAAACGTACCGAGCGTGGAATGGATTGAAGCCTTGCTGAAGAAAGCGGCAAAACGCATTCCGGCAGAGCGTCTGTGGGTCAACCCGGACTGTGGCCTGAAAACGCGCGGCTGGCCAGAAACCCGCGCGGCACTGGCGAACATGGTGCAGGCGGCGCAGAATTTGCGTCGGGGGTAAAATCCAAACCGGGTGGTAATACCACCCGGTCTTTTCTCATTACAGCGACGTCTTCCCAGCATACTGCGTAAACCATTCCAGATATCAGTTCATACCCTGTTTAAGAAAATCTTCTTTATTCCCTTCTCATGAAATAAATTTCGTCATTTCCGCCATTTTTTCTATCTGCCTCTCCATCACATATTAAAAATTACTTGATATCTCTATGTTTTTTAATGAAAAACATATCAACCTATGATCTTTCTTGTGACTAGCTTCACATTTCATACTGATGCATTGGAATGAAATAAAATTTCATGAGATTTTGTGTTTGAGAAAATTATTTCATGAGGTGTGAAATGGACGCAAAGCTGTACATCACTGAGATCATCAATGAATTAACCTTCGTTAAGGACTCTATCCGTGAGGATGACTGCACCAAATTGATCGACACTATTCAGCAAAGCCAGCGCGTTTTCTGCTATGGCCTGGGACGCGCCGGTTTTTCTATGAAAGCCTTCACCATGCGCCTGATGCATATGGGAAAAGAGGTTTACTTCCTGACGGAAACCATTACGCCGAACTTTGGGCCTGGCGATCTGTTTATCGTTTCTTCTGCTTCCGGTGAGACAGCACAACTGGTGGCGCTGGCGAAAAAAGCACGTCAGCTCGGCGGCGCTGTGGCGGTGTTAACCACGAATCGACACGCCACTATCACCGAGTTTGTCGACGTCATCGTGCAAATCAATGCCCCTTCCAAAAATCAAAAAGATTCTGTTTTCCGCTCGGCACAGCCGATGGCGTCGTTGTATGAGCAAGCTTTGCTGGTGATTGCCGATGCATTAGTGATGAAGATGGCTGCTGAAAGTGGTGCGCCGGAAAGTGAACTGTTTAAGCGCCACGCCAATCTGGAATAGTCGTCGCCGTTATTTGCTCGATACCCTACAGGAGAATAAAAATGAGCAAAAAAATAACATCCTTGTTTAACTTCAAGAAGTTGCAGAAATTTTCTTCTGCTCTGATGTTACCAATCGCCATTCTTCCGGCGGCGGGTTTGATTTTAGCCATCGGGATTTCATTTAACATTGAGCTGCTGGCGAATTGCGGCGGCCTGATTTTCGCCAACCTTCCTTTGCTGTTTTGTGTCGGTATTGTGATTGGCCTGACAGGTGATGGTTCTTCATCACTTTCAGCGATTATCAGTTACATGATCATGAATGCCACGATGGGAACGCAACTTGGCATTACTGCGGAGTCCGTTGCAGCCAGTAACGGTGATTATGCGATGATCCTCGGGGTACCGACGTTACAAACGGGAGTGTTTGGCGGTCTGATTGTCGCCATCTTTGTTTATCTGCTCTATACCCGCTTCCACAATATTGAATTGCCTCAGTTTCTTGGTTTCTTCGGTGGAAAACGCTTTGTACCGATTATTACGGCTGTGGCGGCAATTATTGTCGGCTATTTATTGCCGTGGCTGTGGATACCGGTACAAAAAGGTCTGGCGTCGCTTTCAACGCTGGTGACCAGTGGACATAACGCGAACTTCGCGGCCTTTATTTACGCCGTTGGCGAACGTTCGCTGATTCCTTTTGGCCTGCATCATATCTGGAACGTGCCGTTTTATTACAACTTTGGCGACTACATGACCAAATCCGGGCAACTGGTGACGGGCGATATTCCGGTGTTCTTTGCCCAATTGCGCGACGGTGCTCCGTTGACGGCGGGGCTGTTTATGACAGGTCGTTTCCCGATCATGATGTTTGCGTTACCTGCCGCCGCGTTGGCGATGTATCAGGAAGCAAAACCGGAACGTAAGGCGCTGATTAAAGGCCTTTTACTCTCCGGTGCGCTGACCACATTTGTTACCGGGATTACGGAGCCGCTGGAATATGCATTTTTGTTTGCAGCGCCGGTTCTCTACATCATTCACATCTTCTTATATGCCACTTCATTTGTGCTGATGAACATCCTGAATGTGCACATTGGTCATCCTTTTGCTGGCGGTCTTATTGATTTCGTACTGAATGGCGTTATGCCAAACCGCACGCCGTGGTATCTGGTGTTCCTGGCAGGCGCGGGCTATGCAGCGATTTACTACACCGTATTTCGGGTACTGATCCGCAAGTTGAATCTGAAAACACCGGGGCGTGAGGATGAAGAGATTGCCGTTGCAACCACATTAACGCGCGAAGAACGTCCATACCAAATCATCGAAGCAGTAGGTGGTTTCGACAATATCGAAGATGTGGATGCCTGCGCAACACGCCTAAGGCTGGCGCTGGTAGACGATAAGAAAGTGAATGAAAAACGGCTGAAGGAGTTGGGGGCTGCGGGTTTAGTGAAACTGGGTGATGGCGGTGTACAGGTGATATTTGGCGGCAAATCGCAAATCCTGCGCGACGAAATCAAAACCGTAATGAGCAGACCGCGCCCGACAGAAATGACAGTGGCCTGTGCTAACTAATTCGAGATTAGCGGGCTGGTTTCAGCCCGCCAGACAGAGAGAGCTGAAGTATGAATTCACAATTACTGGCTAATGCCATCCGAATGTTAAGTGTTGATGCGATCCAGAAAGCGAACTCCGGTCATCCGGGCGCGCCGATGGGGATGGCGGATATTGCCGAAGTGGTCTGGCGTCGTCACCTGCGTCATAACCCAAAAAATCCGCAGTGGTTTAACCGCGACCGCTATGTTCAGTCGAACGGTCACGGCTCCATGTTGATTTACGCTTTGCTGCATCTTACAGGCTACGACCTGTCGATGGATGATATTCGCGACTTTCGTCAGCTCCACTCCCGCACGCCGGGTCATCCAGAATATGGTTATACGCCGGGTGTTGAAACCACCACCGGCCCGTTGGGGCAGGGCGTAGCTAATGCGGTGGGGATGGCGATTGCGGAGAAGGCGCTGGCGGCAGAATTTAACAAACCGGGCTTTAATATTGTTGATCATCACACATGGTTATTTTTGGGTGATGGCTGTCTGATGGAAGGGATCTCCCACGAGGCCTGTGGTCTTGCAGGAACGCTGAAGCTCGGCAATCTGATTGCTATCTGGGACGATAACGGTATTTCGATCGATGGTCACGTAGAAGGCTGGTTCGCTGAAGATACGGCTGCCCGTTTTCGTGCCTACGGCTGGCATGTCATTGAAGGCGTTGATGGTCACGATCCAGAAGCGGTAGATGCTGCGGTGCGTGAAGCGAAAAGCGTCACGGATAAGCCCAGTCTGCTGTGCTGCAAAACGATTATCGGTTTTGGTTCGCCAAATAAAGCCAACAGCCACGATTGCCACGGCTCGGCGCTGGGTGCAGATGAAGTGGCGCTGGTGCGTGAACGTCTGCAATGGCCGTATGCCCCTTTCGAAATTCCTGGTGAAATTTATGCCGAATGGGATGCGACCGAGAAAGGCGCGCAGGTTCAACAGGAATGGGATGCACTGTTTGCCGACTACGCGAAGCAGTGGCCGGAACTGGCGGCGGAGTTTACTCGTCGCATGAAGGGTGATTTGCCTGCTGGCTGGGTCGAGAATATGCAGAAATATGTGCACGATCTGCAATCCCATCCGGCGGCGCTGGCAACCCGTCAGGTTAGCCAGAAATGCCTCAATCACTTCGCAGATATGCTGCCGGAACTGATGGGCGGCTCGGCGGACTTGTCGCCCTCTAACCTGACTCGCCATCAGAAATCGGTTGATTTCACCGGAGAAAATCCGGCGGGGAATTACATCTCCTATGGCGTGCGTGAATTTGGTATGTCGGCCATCATGAACGGTCTTGCGCTGCATGGTGGGTTTATCCCTTACGGCGGTACTTTCCTGATGTTTATGGAATATGCGCGTAATGCACTGCGCATGGCGGCGCTGATGAAGATCCGCTCGGTGTTTGTTTATACCCACGATACCATCGGCCTGGGCGAAGACGGCCCGACACATCAGCCCGTTGAGCAACTGGCGTCGCTGCGTCTGACGCCGAATATGGAAACCTGGCGCGGTTGCGATCAGGTGGAAGTGGCGGTGGCCTGGCAACAGGCGATTGAGCGCAAAGATGGCCCAACGTCGTTGGTATTAACGCGCCAACCTCTGGCGCAACAGCCGCGCACCGCTGCACAGTTGGCAGAGATTGCGCGTGGTGGTTATGTACTGAGTGATTGTGACGGTCAGCCTGAGATGATCCTCATTTCTGCGGGTTCAGAGATTGAGTTAGTGGTCAGCGCCGCAAAAGCGTTAACGGAAGAAGGGCGTAAAGTTCGCGTGGTTTCCATGCCGTGTACCGAGCGTTTCGATAATCAGGATGCGGCGTACAAAGAGTCGGTATTGCCAAAAGCTGTACGCAAACGTCTGGCGGTAGAAGCCAGCATCGCCGGATTCTGGGAACGCTACGTGGGCCTGGACGGTAAAGTGATCGGCATGACGAGCTTTGGTGAGTCTGCTCCGGCGAATGTGTTGTTCAAACACTTTGGTTTTACGCCGGAAAATGTCCTGGCGCAGGCGCGTGAGCTACTGAACAGCTAAACCTGCACAAGGGGTGAAAGGATGACCTTTTACCCCTTGAAACGGGAGCCAAGAAACTCTTCACGGGTGCGGTATTTCTCGTAATGCGCCTTGTTTTTATACATAAACAACAGCACCAGCATATCAATAACGCCCATTGCCGGAACGCGAGTGGAGTCGAAGGCTTCAAAGAAGATTTTATCGCTGACCGCGGTATTGAGTTGATGGGTGGAGAGTTTTGATAACGGAGATTTAATATAGTTAGTGATACAAACGGATTTGGCACCGCGCTCTTTCACCACTTTAAAGATATCGACCATTAAGTTGGTGCTGCCAGAGTTAGAAATACCAATCGCCAGGTCGCGTTTCCCCATAGAATATGCCGCATTAATTTGCATTTCCGGGCTGACGTGAACAACGGTTTTTAATCCGAGTTGGCTGAATTTATAAGCACTATAAACGGCCAGTGGGTTTGAATTTCCGGCAGCAAAAAAGAAAATAGTATCGCAATTAGCAAGTAGTTTGAGAATGGACTCAAGCACGTCGGCATTAAAAAATTGCGTTGATTGTATTAAATCTTCGGCCTGTTTTTTTAATAAAAAGGTTGCCAAAGATGTTATATCGCTGAAGTCGGTATTTTCAGGATAGCTATTGTCAGGATTAATGACTTCTTTTGCTAATGCAATTTTTAAATGGTAATAACCCTGATAACCTAATTTCTTACAGGTGCGTACGATAGTCGCTTCACTGGCATGGCTTTTTTCTGATAGTTCAGTGACACTATAGTTCACGACTTCATGTGCGTGGCTAAGAATATAGTCAGCGACCTTTTTTTCCGCCTGATGCAGTGTAGGGTAATTGCTTTGAATCAGACTTTTTACGGTTATGTTATTCATAATTAGTAAATTTCATTCTGACAGAAAGTGCTGATTATAACATAGTTTTCAGGCGTGGATAGGTGTGAAAAAATGAAGGTGTGCAGTGAACGTAATGATTAACAGACCGGTTAATTTTCATGAATTACGTCAACTGCACAAAAATAATTTAAACGGGCGCTCTAATTAAAGCAAGACTTATATTTTTATCATTGTATTGTCAATTAAATACAAATCGTGTCATTAATTGCTGGTTTCTTAAATATTCTATGCACCACTGACAGGCTTTGCCCATACCATCGGAACGAGCGGCAAGAAATAACTTGGTGGCGTGTTTATGTTCGCGCATTGGCTTTTTAAGCAATTTACCGCTGTTCAATAACGGTAATGCCAGATGATGTGGAATATAACCAATACCGACGTTTTGTTCTATTAAGGCGATTGCCGTAGCGAAGTCAGGAACAAAAATGGGTTTTTGTCCTTCCAACAACCAGGCTTGCATCGGGGGGAAGTTAACGGAGGTATCGCGGATACAAACCGCTGGATAATGACGCAATTCACTGTTTTCTAATGGATGCCGCTTCGCTGCCAGTGGGTGGAGTGGGCTGACGACAAAATCCCATTCCATTTGTCCGACCGGTTCGCTAATGATGCCTTCACTGCTTGGTACTGCATGAGGAGCACCGTAGACCAGATCAGCACGCTTACTGTACAGCGCATCCCAGCAGCCGTTGTATACCTCAAGATCTACCGTCAGTGTTGTTGATGTGAATTGCCGTTCAAAATCTCGAATAAATGCCACCAGCAAATCACCAGGAATAATATTGTTTACCGCAATTGTCAGTTCACGCTCAATACCATCGTGAATCAGCACTGTGTTGCGCTTTAATGCTTCCAGGTCGCCAAGAATAGTTTTGCTATGTTCGATGAAGTAACTTCCCGCTGGCGATAATTCAATATAGCGTCCCTTACGAATGAACAGTTCAACGCCCAGGCTCTCTTCCGCTTTCTTGATGGTGTAACTGATGGCGGAAGGGACTTTATTTAACTGCTCGGCTGCGGTGGTAATGCTCTGGTGTCTGGCGACCAGATGAATAACACGAAGCGTTTCGTCTGAGATGAACATAAGGCTCCCTGGTCAGTGGTAAAGTGGCTGAATCTCTCCAGATTCAGCCGTAATCATTGCCTGAGTATACCCAGGAATTAGCGGTGTTGACTTGCCCGACTGAGAATCGCATACGCGATACATGCCACCAGAATCGAGTCTACCGAAGGGATCGTCGTCAGGGTGAATAAGCCTTTTACGGTCATAAAGCCAACCGCTGCGCCTATGATCCATGCTGCGAATGTCAGCACTTTAATCTGTGACTCCTGGGCTAACACTGACTCTTGATAGCCATTACGGCGATAAAGGAAAAAGTCAGCGATATAAATTCCGGCAACGGGTGGCGTGGCGATACCCAGGAACAGCAGAAACGGAATAAACCACGCCATAATATCCATACTGCCTACGATGGCGGAAAGGATACCCAGCGCCACGGTAATCTGCCATTTGGGAAAGCGGGTAAGCAGTGTGGAAACCACCAGCGTGCCCTGGAACATATTGCCCGCGTTACCGGTGACGCAGGCGAAAATCAACAACAGCGCCGCAGGCAGAACTGCACCGAATACCGCCATCGCACCCAGTAAAGATCCCTGACCACTAATGGCGCTCGGCGTTGCACCCGCCCAGTAGAGCAGAGGGTAGGCAACCAGAAACGTCACGCCTGCGGCAATCAGCGCATGTTTGCGGTTATGCACAAAACTACCGAAATCAGGCAGTGTGGCAACCAGCACAATAATGGTGCCAACAACGGTGGAAACGGCGACACCTGTATTCATCTCCACAATCGCCGCTGGTACTGCCACTTCGGTATGGGTTGCCACATAGAGGATGTAACACAGCACCAGCGCGATAACCGGCACGGCAACCTGGGCAATTTTTCCCAGAACGGCAAAGCCAAATGCCGTAGAGGCGACAAAAATGACACAGCCAGCCGCCACTAACAGTGCCAGTGGAACTTCCAGTCCATGTTGAGCCAGTAAGTCATGTACCGAATGACCAAACATATTGGCGGTAACGGCAATCCAGCCGAACAGACTTATCGCCATCAAAATGTTAATGGCGATGGCCCCTTTTTCGCCAAACGAATATTTCACAATGCCATACGTTGGCAGGCGGGCTTTTTCTCCCACGCTAATGGTGATGGCTGAAAGTAAGGTCAGAATGACGCCGCCTAACAATACGACGCTAATTAAACTGCCGCTGGAAAGTTGATTGCCGAGGCTTGAGGATGACAACAGCACAGGTGTGACGGCAATACCCAGCAAAATCATGGCAATACGCAATCCTGATGCCGTATTCAGATTCTCTTCTTTTTTACGCATAGTATGTTCCCTTTATAAATGCGCGTTACACAGTATGAAAATGCCCGGTGTATTTACGCCAGCTACCCAGTTCTGTAATTTCCCGTTGGCCTTCGGTCAGCCAGTTTTCTGCCAGTACGCCCAGCACTTCGCTACCATCGGCAAGTTTGATTTTGCCAATTGCCAGCCCAGCGGGTTCGCTCATTAACAGAGCGGCAAAACTGGCCAGCGGTAATTGCCAAATTTCTACGTCGACGTGTGTTCCTCCTTCATTCACGCGAATCATTCCCGGATGGCGATCATTAATACTCCACAACCGGTAATGGGCGTCAGTTCGGTCTTCACGGACAAAAATACCGCCCGCTTTTTGCATATTTGGGTTGAGTTCCAGGCCGCGCATCAGCGTTCCGTTAACGGCTAAAAGCGTTGTAGTCATTGTGTTCTCCAGAGAATTAAAGGGTTATCCATGTACCGCTCTGATGCGCCAGGGCTGCTTTTATGGTTTGCGGTGAAGTAATCAGGCCGCTGGCCTGTTTGCCTTGTTGCTGGCTGGCATTGATGAAATCAACAATGGCTTCCACTTTGGGTTGCATACTGCCGACACCAAACTGACCTTCCCGCAACAGCGTTTGCGCTTCGGCAACGCTGATAGCGTCGAGCCACTGTTGTTGTGGTGTACCAAAGTTAATCGCCACTTTTTCTACACCGGTGGGGATCACCAGCAGATCTGCGCCTAACTGACTGGCGAGCAGCGCGGAGGCCAGATCTTTATCGATCACGGCTTCTACACCTTTCAGTTGTTGCCCGTCTCGCACCACCGGAATACCGCCGCCGCCGCAGGCAATAACCAGATATCCCTGGCGCACCAGGTGAGCGATGGTGTCGTGCTCAATAATTTCCAGTGGTGCAGGAGAGGGAACTGTACGCCGCCAACCACGCCCGGCGTCCTCCATCAGCGTCCAGCCGAGTTGTTGTTGGCGTTGTTGGGCCGTTGCTTCATCGAGAAACGCGCCAATCGGTTTACTGGGGCTGGCGAAAGCATCGTCATGTGGGCTGACTCGCGTTTGTGTCACCAGGGCAATTACCGGTTTGTTTATGCCACGGCGAGCGAGTTCGTTATGCAGCGCTTTCTGGAACATGTAGCCAATTGCACCTTGTGTATCACCCACGGCGTAATCAAGTGGAACCGGAGAAACTTCGTTACTGGCGAGTTCAGAGCGGCGCAGAATAAAGCCCACCTGCGGGCCATTACCGTGGGTTAGCACCAGGTCCCATCCGGCTTCAACCATATCAACGATATGCTGCACGCTTTCCATCACTGCAACATATTGATCGGGAATACTATTGCGTTGCTCGTCCTGAATGAGCGCATTGCCGCCAACCGCGACGACAGCCAGTGGCTTAACCATGATGGTTCTCCTTTGCGACGATCTCCGCCAGTGCACGTACAGCGGCGACAAAACAGGCCATCGGCGCAGTGGTGATCCCGGCACCAATTTGCCCGACCCCCGCTTGTTTGTGGGCGATACCCGTATTGATGACCGGTAAAATGCCGCGATCGGTCACTTTACGCGCATCAATCCCTGCTGCGGTGGGGGCAAAATTGAGGGCTGGAAGTGTAAATGCGGGGTTACCGCCGAGGGTGATGGCTTGCATCCGACGGCTGTTATTGGTGGCATCGGCAGGGGTGCCTCCCACAAATTTGACGATCGCCGGAGACGACGCCATCGCGAAGCCACCCACACCTGCGGTTTCAGTAATTGCGCTATCACCCAGGTCAGCAGCAGCGTCGTCAACGCCAAATCCGGGGAAGAACAGACCTTCAACGGCATTGGCAGGAGCCTGGAACCAGCGATCGCCAGTACCGGAAATCCGAATACCAAAATTCACCCCGTTACGCGCCATCACCGTAACCATTGAACTGAACGGTACATTGGCGGCGGCATCCATCATTGCTTTACAGGCGGCCATCGACAGATTGAGGAAGAAGTGATCGTTACCGGTGATAAATGCCACGACGCGCTGGATATGTTCCTGTGGAAGAGAGCAGGCCAGCAATGCCGGGAGCAGGCGCTTAATCAGCAAACCGGTAGCGGCAGCATTGCGGTTATGAACTTCATCCCCCATATGCAGCGCCTGCGCCATTAATGGCTTGAGTTCCAGCTCGCCGTGTTGTGCGATTGCTGCTTTCATTGCCGGCGTCAGTTCATCGCGCATCCAGGCCAGACGATTGAGAACTTCATCGTTATTGGCGCCAAAACGGAGAACCTTACCCAGACCTTCATTGAAATTGCTAAAAGTACGGTGGCCGTTGGTTTTGTTTTCTACCACCCATAACGGCATCGACGGGCTGATGATGCCTGCCATTGGGCCAACCGCGTGATAATGATGACAAGGGGCAAGGTCGATTTCGCCTGCGTTTATCTGGTTTTCAGCGTCTTGCTGGCTGGTGGCCCAACCTTCGTACAGCATGGCACCAATAATCGCCCCTTTTACCGGACCACACATCTCTTCCCAGGCAATCGGCGGGCCAGAGTGCAAAATACGTTTTTGTTCAGCCATTGCTGGAATGGCCTCTTTAGCAAGCATGACATCCACCAGCACGGGCTGTGCTTCGAGATAACGTGCCATGGCGATTTGGTTGGCATTTTCTACCAGGGGATGACGTAGCAACGATGCCAGATCCAATCCAGCGTCAATATCGCCTTGTGCTGGTGGCTGCCAGTTGAGTGCAATTGCGCTTCCCCCGGCATGTTGAATATTGTCAGCAAAACTGTGTAGTCCCGCGTTCACAACCTTCAAAGGCTGATTAAATAAGGTATTCATGCGTTTAGCCCCTTTTTCTGCAACTGAGTCTGTGCAACGGTGCTGGCCCATAGCGCCGCCTGTGCATTGCTGCTGGCGATGATGACCCCTGCATTTTGTAGTGCGCTTATCTGCTGACTGCGTATTTGCGGATCAGCTTCCGTTCCGCAAACGTGCGCAATCAGCAACGGAGCGTTATTCATGTCGATGTGTGAAAGTTGGTCCAGTAATTCGCTGGCAGGCGTCGTGGAAGCGCCATAACCAAGTACCAGGTCGAATAACACGACGGCAGTGTGTGAGTCGTTGAGTTCGTTGAGCAGACGTTGATTGCGCAGAGTCGGGTCGATCATTGGATGCGGTTTGCCACGGGTGAAATCATCGTCGCCCATATCGATCAACGTGTGATCTTCGCTTTGCCAGATATTTGCCAGAGCACGATTACCCGCAACTGGCGTATTGGAAGCTGCGCTGAATCCCTTTTGTTGGCAGATAAGTTGCGCTTCGTAGCAGAAGGTTCCTCCGGCGAAAACACCGCGTATCGCCTGGCGATGGGCTGGCAGGCGCTGGCAGGCGTTTTGTAACATTGTGAGATCGTCGCAGGGTACATCGGTTTCGACAGCCGGAAGTGGCTGAGCATTCAGTAACGCCACAGCGATGTCGGCGGCGCTGGCAAGTGTGGTGGCGGCAGTGATATTGGGACGTGCCAGATCATGCGGATTCGCCCCGAGGAAATTCACCACCACGGGTTTTCCACAAGCCTCGGCGCGCTCCAGAATAGTCCGGGCAACGATCGGTGAAGGCGGTTTTGAAATCAGCACAATTACGCGAGTTTCATCGTCTTGCGCCAGCGCATCTAAAGCGAAGAGCATCGATATTCCACCAATCTCTTTACTGAGATCATGTCCGCCTGTTCCCAACGCCTGAGAAATACCCGCTCCGAGCTGGTCGATTCGGCAAGTCACTTCCTGTAGCCCGGTGCCTGACGCGCCAATAACACCAATTGCTCCGCGTTTCACCACATTAGCGAAGCCTAACGGAATGCCGTTAACAATGGCGGTTCCACAGTCAGGTCCCATTACGATGCGCTGACGTTCTCGGGCAAGCGTTTTGATGGATTTTTCCTGCACGATACTGACGTTATCGCTGAACATCATCACGTTCATTCCGAGGTTTAACGCTTTAATTGCTTCGGCGGCGGCGTAGTCTCCCGGTACAGAAATGAGTGCCAGGTTGGCTTCGGGTTCGGCTTCCAGTGCCATTTCCAGGCTGACCTTTTCCGGTGTTTTAATGCCACTATCCGTTTCATCATCGGGTTTGCTGGTCAGACGTTGCTGGGCCAGTATCAGTGCTTCATTGCAAATATCTTCTTCACCCATGACTGCAATCACTAAATCATTGGGACTGGCGTTGATTTCGTTACCCAGACCCGCATCGCGCAATTGTTCGAGATTATTGGGCGTTCCCATGACGACCGAGGCCTGTTGAATACCGGGCAACTTGCTGATTTGCGCGGAAATCTGCATCAGAGAAACTGAGTCCTGATAAAGATTACTGAAAACTTTATATTTAACTTTCATGCTGTTACGCCTGTTTCATTCCGCCCGATAGCAAAATTCGGGCAAAGCATCCCCGTGTAGCCCCATAAACGGGCTACGGGAGAAAAGGTTGAAATCAATTCATGGTGTTCAGGGTTCGAAAGCCATGCAGCATTCCTGCAAGGCAATCTACTCCTGACGTTGCGCCAAATTGCATGACCTGTTCTGCACAGGATGCGATTGTCATTGCCGATGCGCTCCCAACCAGTTGTGCGAGTAACTGGCAAATCGGTTCTGAAAAATGTCCCTGAAGCGCACGCTCCAGATAATGACGACTGATATCCGTGGTGTTGTGCGCATGTTGATCAATTGCCTGCTGCAACCGGTATTGATGATCGGCAAGTGGTGCAGGGAGTTGCCATAACCAGAGCGCTGCCAGATAGCCCAACAAATAGTCATCTCCATCGGGCGTTAAGCCTTTACCAAAGCCGATCAGTTGTGGCACCTGGCGTTCCAGCGCATCTGGATGCTCCATAATCGCTAATCCCTGGTGCGTGAGACTATCCGGCAGGTGCAATGTGCTTTGAACGTTATGCTCCAGACAAAATAAAAGCCGTTGCGATGCCATCGTTGGGTAGTGCTGGAAAACCAAAGGGAATGCCTCAAGTGTCAGCATTCCCCCCACAAATGGCGACTGCCAGAGCGTTGCGTTATCGAGCGCCACACAAAATCGAGGTGTCCGCAGCAAGCCTGGGGTTAACTGAATGGGATCTGAATGGGCAATCTCTCTTCGCCAGTCCCAACATTCAGGTAGCCAGACTCTGGCAGCATCAGGGAGATTCAGATACGTTTGCGCACACAACAGAGTGATGAATGTTCCCGCGTCTGAATACAGATTTACCGCATGTTTAAAAGCGCTATGTAGACGTAAATCTTGCGTTTCATCCTGCGGGAAAAGATATCCCAACGACGATGCGCAAAGCGTAACCTGTACCATCGGCGTTAGCCTTCCAGACCTGCAATAATGGCTTTGGAATCAGTAACCCAACCGAAAATGGCACCTTGTGCTTTGATCATCTCGAGGGCGTATTTCTGGAATTCCGGGAAATAGGAGCCGACACAATCTTCCGGGATAATGCATTCATAGCCACGATCATTTGCTTCGCGCACGGTGGTGGTTACGCAAACTTCGGTTGTTACACCACAAACTATCAGCGTCTTGATACCGTGGTTTTGCAAAATCAGATGTAAGTCGGTTTGATAAAACGCGCCTTTGCCAGGCTTATCAATCACCGGTTCGCCTGCCACCGGGTACAGTTCAGGAATGATGTCATGACCTGCTTCACCTCTGACCAGAATGCGTCCCATCGGTCCTGGTTCACCAATAAAGGTTTTTCCGCCGCGCGTCAGTTTGGCTGGCGGGCAGTCGCTTAAGTCTGCACGATGGCCTTCACGAGTATGAATAACCATAATTCCTTTTTGACGTGCGGCTGCCAGCACCTCTGTACATGGTGCGATAGCCGTGCGTACCCGTGAAACATCATTGCCCAGTGCCTCACCGAAGCCCCCGGCTTCGACAAAGTCACGCTGCATGTCGATCATGACCAGTGCAGTTGTGCGCGGATCAAAAGGTAATTCAAAGGGTTGAGCCTGAAAAATGGATTGCGTCATGGTAAATCTCCTGTCTGATGTTTAAACGATCCAGTTGTTCTGAGAACGAGTATTCAGGAGAAAAGCGGCACAAAACAGGAAAAAAGTTTGCCGCACAGCAACGAAATTTTTGCATTCAGCAGGTGGTGTGATGACGAATGTGAAGGGAGTCAAAGAGTGGCATACAGCAACAAATTTTTTGATGCTGTATGGTTTTGAGATTAAAAAAATCGTTGAAATTGTGTGAGCTTAATCATCAGATTTAGCGACTATGGCGTTACTTTTTAACACCATACTGTGTAAACCATTCCAACATTCGCTGCCAGCCGTCTTTCGCAGACTCGGCATGATAGCTCGGACGATAATCGGCGTTGAACGCATGCTCTGCATCCGGGTACACGATAATCTCTGCTTTCGCGTTTGCTGCCCGCAGCGCCTGGCGCATCGTTTCCACACTCTCTTGCGGAATGCTGTTATCCTGGCCGCCATATAAGCCGAGAACCGGCGCGTTAAGATCGGTTGCGATATCAACAGGTTGTTTCGGTGAATTCAGCGACTTATCGCCCGTCAGTTTGCCGTACCACGCCACTGCGGCTTTTAGCTGTGGATTATGCGCGGCATACAGCCAGGTGATACGTCCACCCCAGCAGAATCCGGTGATCATTAAACGATGAACATCGCCGCCGTTGCGGGAAGCCCAACTGGCGACATGATCGAGATCGGCCAGCACCTGCGAGTCAGGCACTTTTGCTACCAGACCGCCAAGCAACGTGGGGATATCGGCAAAATCATTCGGATCGCCTTCGCGGAAGTAAAGTTCAGGTGCGATAGCCAGATACCCCTCCAGCGCCAGACGGCGACAAATGTCGCGGATATGTTCATGCACGCCAAAAATTTCCTGCACTACAATGACCACTGGCAGTGGGCCATCGCTTTGCTTTGGTCTGGCATGGTAAGCAGGCATGTTATCCCCTTGTGAAGGGATAGAGGTGAAGCCCGCCACAATCGCGTCGTCCGGAGTCTGAACGATGGTCGAAGCGAGAGGCGATGCAGCAGGTGCAAATCCAGATTGTTGTGTTGTTGCCATGGTATTCTCCGTACCCTTATAAAAATGTTGCGCAATGTTAACTATAGTCAGCATGCAACAAATCACATTGCCTGAATCGGCTCATCTTTTATGCAGTCCTGCAGAATGAAGAGTGATTTATGTGATTTGCATCACTTTTGATGGGTAAATTTATGCAACACATTTTCGTCATGGTGATGAGTATCACGAAAAAATGTTAAACCCTTCGGTAAAGTGTCTTTTTGCTTCTTCTGACTAAACCGATTCACAGAGGAGTTGTATATGTCCAAGTCTGATGTTTTTCATCTCGGCCTCACTAAAAACGATTTACAAGGGGCTACGCTTGCCATCGTCCCTGGCGACCCGGATCGTGTGGAAAAGATCGCCGCGCTGATGGATAAGCCGGTTAAGCTGGCATCTCACCGCGAATTCACCACCTGGCGTGCAGAGCTGGATGGTAAACCTGTTATCGTCTGCTCTACCGGTATCGGCGGCCCGTCTACCTCTATTGCTGTTGAAGAGCTGGCACAGCTGGGCATTCGCACCTTCCTGCGTATCGGTACAACGGGCGCTATTCAGCCGCATATTAATGTGGGTGATGTCCTGGTTACCACGGCGTCTGTTCGTCTGGATGGCGCGAGCCTGCACTTCGCACCGCTGGAATTCCCGGCTGTCGCTGATTTCGAATGTACGACTGCGCTGGTTGAAGCTGCGAAATCCATTGGCGCGACGACTCACGTTGGCGTGACAGCTTCTTCTGATACCTTCTACCCAGGTCAGGAACGTTACGATACTTACTCTGGTCGCGTAGTTCGTCACTTTAAAGGTTCTATGGAAGAGTGGCAGGCGATGGGCGTAATGAACTATGAAATGGAATCTGCAACCCTGCTGACCATGTGTGCAAGTCAGGGCCTGCGTGCCGGTATGGTAGCGGGGGTTATCGTTAACCGCACCCAGCAAGAGATCCCGAATGCTGAGACGATGAAACAAACCGAAAGCCATGCGGTGAAAATCGTGGTGGAAGCGGCGCGTCGTCTGCTGAAATAAAAAAACGCTCCCCAACTTCGGGGAGCGATATCAGTTATTGACGCCGTAAACGCATTATTTTGCGGATTATTGGCGTCAGTAGCGTAAAGGCTGCCAGAGTCAGCAATGCCAGAGTGATCGGTCGGGTATACAGAAAGTCGAGTGACCCACCAGAAAGCGACAGCGCACGGCGAAAATTACTTTCCGCCATTGGCCCCATAATCAATGCCAGCACTACGGGTGATGCCGGATATCCTCCTTTCTGCATGAAATAGCCCACCACGCCTGCAATCAGCATAATGCCAACATCAAAAAGGCTATTGTTCAACGCATAAGTCCCGACCACACAAAGTGCGAGGATCATCGGTGTGAGAATATTGCCGGGAATTTTCACCACATTACCGATGACTTTCAAAGAGAGCAGTCCAAGAACTAGTAGCATGAAGTAACAGAAGATCATGCCGACAAACAGTGTATAAACCATATCGCCGTGGTCGGTAAACATCAGCGGGCCTGGTTGCATTCCCTGTAACGTTAACGCGCCCAGCATGATGGCGGTTACCGCATCGCCAGGGATCCCCAGCGTCAGCATAGGTAACAATGCGCCACCGGTGCAGCCATTCGCGCCTGCCTCACAGGAGGCCACAGCTTTAATTTCACCCTTACCAAAGTTTTCTGGTGTCTTACTGAAACGACGAGTTTCGTTATAGGCAACAAAAGCTGCAATATCCGCCCCCGCACCGGGGATCATGCCGATAAAAACCCCTAATCCTGATGAGCGCAAAATGGTTAATGCGATGCGGCGTAGTGTTTGCCAGGGCAGTAACAGACTGCCGATAGCCACCTTCGCCCCCTGACGAATTTGCTGGTTTTGCTCCATAGAGCGGAATGCTTCTGAAGCAGCAAATAAACCAATCATCACCGGGATAAATGGCACATTCATCAGCTCCACAAATCCACCTGTAAACCGTGGAAAACCGCCCATTGGATCAAGGCCTATCGTTGCGATCAGCAATCCGCCAACCCCGGCAATCAGCCCCTTAATCAGCGACTCACCGGAAATACTGGCAATAATGCTCAGTCCGAAGGTTGCCAGGGCGAAGGACTCCGAGGCACTAAATTTCAGCGCCCAACTGGCAAGTACCGGAGAGAGAAACATCAGCACGATAATGCTGAGCGTTCCGCCACTAAAGGAAGAGAACGTGGCGGCACTCAATGCCAGCCCTGCTTTTCCCTGCTTCGTCAGCTCATATCCGTCAATGGCGGTGGCTGCGGCGGCAGGCGTACCGGGAATTTTGAGCAAAATTGCGGTGATAGAACCGCCATAGACGCCGCCAAAAAAGACGCCGCAAATCATCAACAAGCCAGAAACAGGCTCCATGCCGTAGGTGAAAGGCAGCAAAATCGCCACACCCATGGTCGCTGTCAGACCAGGCAGAGCGCCAATCACAATACCCAGCATCACCCCAAAAGTGGCAAACAGCAGCGCCTGAGGATTATTGAGTAATGTCGAAAAACCCTGAGTTAAAAGTTCACTTTCAAACATTGCTGGCCCCTGTTATTCGAAAAATGTGCCGACAGGCAATGGCACCTGTAACGCTTCGACAAACAGCAACCAGAGGATTGCCGTTAACAGCAGCGCAATACCCGGTGTGAGTACCCATCGCCTGTAGCCCATCAACGTCATAATGACGATGAGGAAAACAGGAGTAGTAATGAGATAACCGCAGTAGCTCATCGCCACAATATAAAACGCGGTTGCCGCAATTCCTGTTGCCGTTTTCCTGAATGCCGGTTTTTCCTGTGCGTTGGCGCAAGAGGCTGGTTTTGCCTGCAAAAGATCGCGTATCACCAGCAAGACAGCGAGCACAATCAGGGCACAGGCATAGAAGGTAGGGAAGGCACTTGCACCGGGATCCGTTTCAATGGCAGTTGCTGGAAAATCAGCGGCATTAATCATCACCGCGCCAGCAACCACACAAAGTAACAGCGCCACCACCATCGTTGATGAAAGGCGCTTGCGGTGCGGTACGGCGAGTTGAGCAACAGACTGTTTTGTGTTCATCAACCGTACCTCAGGTTTATTTTTTCAGGCCCAGGCGAGTCAGCAACTCGTCAAAGTACTTTTCCTGTTCGCTGATTTGGGTCTGGAAGCTGGCAGCGTCAAGCCATGCATAGTTGAGATTCAACTTTTGTAGTGCATCCTGGAATGCAGGCTCTTCAGCCGTCTCTTTTGCTGCCTTTGCCAGAACATCCACCACATCCTGCGGCGTTTTTTGCGACACAATCAGGCCGCGCCAGGTGCCGATGGAGAGATCAACGCCTTTCTCTTTTAACGTCGGGACGTCAGGCATGGTTTTCATTCGCTCATCCGCCATCACTACCAGTGTCTTCAGCTTGCCGCCTTTCACATGGTTGATAACTTCTCCTGGGCTTACGGAAACCGCTTCAATGTGCCCGCCTAACAGGCCTGTAATGGCAGGGGCTGCGCCGTCATACGGGACATGAGAAAACTTTGCGCCCGTTTTGTCTTCCAGTGCAGCTGCCGCCAGATGCCAGATAGCTCCGGTGCCTGAGTTACCAATGCGTACTTTTCCGGGATTCGCTTTGGCGTAAGTCATAAATTCTTCATAGCTATTCCACGGCGCATCGGCACGGACTGTGATAGCAGCCGGATCCGCATTCAGACGGGCAATGGGTTTAAAGTCGCTGGTTTTAAAACGCACCATTCCGAGGCTGGGAAGGGTGGTCAGTTCAACCGTGCCTAAACCAATTTTGTAACCGCCAGGGCGGGCAGCGGCGATTTCACTCAGGCCGATAGCACCGCCTCCGCCAGGTTTATTGATAACCCCGATGCTGACGGGTAAATGGTTTTTGGCGGCATCAGCAAAGGCACGGGCAACCAGATCCGTACCGCCTCCGGCAGCGTAGGGAACGACTAACTCGATCTGTTTGGTTGGCCAGGAGGCAGCCTGTACAGGCGCAATGCTGAGGGCAGCGCCTGCAAGAAGTACCATTGCAGCCATTTTTTTCGGTAAGGTAAGATGTTTTATCATTGCTTTTATATCCTTATTTATCAGTTAGTTGCTATTTAAATTGTTCCATGCGTTCATAAACAGTACTGCATTTTCATAGACTTGCTCTGGCGTCATGCCGGGGTGATATAGCGCAGAACCGAGGCCAAAGCCGTTTGCGCCGTGGCTCAGATAACGCGCCATGGTTTCCGGTGTGATACCGCCAACCGGTAACATCGGAACGGATTGTGGAATAACCGCACGCCAGGCTTTGGTAACTTCTGGCGTAATTTGTTCAGCCGGGAACAGCTTGATGGCATTAGCACCATGTTCAATGGCAGTAAAGGCTTCGGTGGGCGTGGCGACGCCAGGCGCACAATACATACCCAGCGCACGGGCGCGACGGATCACCGCAGTATCGCAATGCGGCATCACGATAATCTGGCCCCCAGCCTCTTTAACCGCAACCACCTGCTCTACCGAAAGCACAGTTCCGGCTCCGACCAGGCAGTCCTTAGGCAGGGCGTCGCGCAGTAAACTGATACTTTGCAACGCCTCCGGCGAGTTCATAGGAATCTCAATCAGGCGGAATCCGGCGGCGTACAGTTTTTCACCGATGGCGACAATCTCATCCGGTTTCACGCCGCGTAAAATGGCGACTAACCCGGTTTTTTGCAAAAGCGTATTAAATGGCATGGGTACATTCCCTGGCGTTGGTGGACAGTAACCCGGCAGCGTGGGCGATTCGCCATAATCCCTGTTCAGTGGCATTAGGAATGGCGTGTATCTGTCTGTCGGGAAAAACGTGGCTGAATGCTTGTGAATAGCGGCTGTTCAGATTTGCGCTACCGATTAAGGCGATCGGTGTTGTGGCGGGTAAATCACGTAGCAAACTGGATGCCAGACCACATAATTCATGGCCTATCAGTAATCCGGAAAGGTAATCCCCCTGCGAGGACGACGTAAGATTACTGGTCAGCAGGCGCGAACGGGTCGAAAACAGCGTCGATAATAATCCGGTCTGATGATGCTCTTGTGCTGCTGTCAGCCCGTGGGTGAAGGCATCCCAGTGCAGTTCATCTCCAGGATGCATGGTGGCACCGAGAATCGAATGGCGGGATAAAACATCAAATAACTCGCCCGTCATAAAGGTTCGGAAATCGGTAATGGTGTTGTTTTCAACTACTGCCCATTTCGCATGTGTGCCGGGTAAGCCTATCAGCACTGGCATACCCTGATGGATCGCATTTTGCAGGGACGGTTCCATCGAGATAGCACCGAAGATTTGTGTCTCTTCGCCACGCATCACTTCGGGCATTTCACCTTCTTTAATCACGCCAGGAATGATGTGCAGCATTGTCTGCTGCTGGTGGATAACAGGCGTCAACTGCTTCGCCAGACCCTCGAGAGTGACCGGGCAAGGTAAATAAGCTGCTGGTTGCCACCCTTGCGCACTGCCGAGCATGCCGCAAGCCAGTACCGGGCATGGGGTTTGTGCCAGCCAGTCGCCGCAGACACGTAAAAACGTATCGTGGAAAGCGTCCTCACGTGTTGCTGCCTGGGAGGGTAATTTCATGATCCCCCAGGGGAATTCACGTTTTTCTTGTGGATTTGGTGATTCGCCAAAACGCCATGCCCGAAGCGATGACGTTCCCCAGTCCAGGGCAATAAATGAGGGTGCTCCCGGCATTAGTCGTTTCCTTTAATCATGGTTTATTTATCTTTGCGGACGTGCTTACCCCAGCCCAGTTCAGCGGATATCTCTTCTGCACAGGATTTGACGTAAGGTGCCAGTTCTTCCAGACGCGCCAGCGACATATACGTGGTGGTACTGGCGACAGAAATAGCCGCCACAATTTCATCCCGGGCGTTGTAAACCGGCGCTGCAACGCAACGGATAGTCGGCTCGTTCTCTTCCAGATCAAAAGCAAAACCACTGGCGGCATAACGACGCATGTTCTGAATAAATGCGCCCAGTTTTGTTTCATCACCACAGGTCTTAAACAGCGTGCGCCACTCTTCTTCTGTTCGGTTGAGGATCAATGCCTTGCCGATGCCGGTGATTGCCAGTGGCATGCGATGGCCTGGGCGTGAGCGCATTTCCAGCCCGCGCTGACTGTTGATCTTCTCCAGATACAGCACTTCGTCGCCTTCAACGATCCCCAGATGCACGGTGTCCAGGGTGTAACGGGCAAGGCGTTGCAAAACGGGCTGGGCAATTTCGTACAGCGAGGTGCTTTCCAGTGCTCTGGCACCGAATTCGATCAGTTTGGCACCCAGTTGGTAGCCCTGCGTTGGGACATGGCGCAGGTAGCGTTGTTCCACCAGAACGGTGACTAAACGATGGGTTGTGCTCCGGGTCGTGCCGGTGAACTCGCCGATACTTTTTAGGTCATGGCAGCCGTTATAAACAGCATTAAGAACCGCCAGTCCACGTAATAACGTTTGTGCGCCTGCGGTGGTTGAAGAGGTTTCTGCCATACGTTTCTCCTGATGATATTGCTGAAGTGTTCCACATAATGACGTGGGGAAAAGGTGATATATCCCACAATATAAACTTCATCTCATATTATGGGATAAAATAATGAAAATTAACGATCGTTTTGCGTAGCGCCTCGCAGGAAACTTCTTTCAAACTGGACGTTTGTACAGCACAATTCTATTTTGTGCGGGTAAGTTGTTGCGTCAGGAGGCGTTGTGGATTTCTCAATCATGGTTTACGCAGTCATTGCGTTGGTGGGTGTGGCAATTGGCTGGCTGTTTGCCAGTTATCAACATGCGCAGCAAAAAGCCGAGCAATTAGCTGAACGTGAAGAGATGGTCGCGGAGTTAAGCGCGGCAAAACAACAAATTACCCAAAGCGAGCACTGGCGCGCAGAGTGTGAATTGCTCAATAACGAAGTGCGCAGCCTGCAAAGTATTAACACCTCGCTGGAGGCCGATCTGCGTGAAGTGACCACGCGGATGGAAGCCGCACAGCAACACGCTGACGATAAAATTCGCCAGATGATCAACAGCGAACAGCGCCTCAGTGAGCAATTTGAAAACCTTGCCAACCGTATTTTTGAACACAGTAATCGTCGGGTTGATGAGCAAAATCGCCAGAGTCTGAACAGTCTTTTGTCGCCGTTGCGTGAACAACTGGACGGTTTTCGCCGTCAGGTTCAGGACAGTTTCGGTAAAGAAGCACAAGAACGTCATACCCTGACTCACGAAATCCGCAATCTCCAGCAACTCAACGCGCAAATGGCCCAGGAAGCGATCAACCTGACGCGTGCGCTGAAAGGCGACAATAAAACCCAGGGCAACTGGGGCGAAGTGGTGCTAACCCGCGTACTGGAGGCGTCTGGTCTGCGTGAAGGGTATGAATATCAGACTCAAGTGAGTATCGAAACCGACACTCGTTCGCGAATGCAACCGGATGTCATCGTGCGGCTGCCGCAGGGCAAAGATGTGGTGATCGACGCCAAAATGACGCTGGTTGCCTATGAACGTTATTTCAACGCTGAAGATGACTACACACGTGAAAGCGCGCTACAGGAACATATCGCGTCGGTGCGTAACCATATCCGTTTGCTGGGACGCAAAGATTATCAACAGCTGCCGGGGCTGCGAACTCTGGATTACGTGCTGATGTTTATTCCCGTTGAACCCGCTTTTTTACTGGCGCTTGACCGTCAGCCGGAGCTGATCACCGAAGCGTTGAAAAACAATATCATGCTGGTTAGCCCGACTACGCTGCTGGTGGCGCTGCGCACTATCGCCAACCTGTGGCGTTATGAGCATCAAAGCCGCAACGCCCAGCAAATCGCCGATCGTGCCAGCAAGCTGTACGACAAGATGCGTTTGTTCATCGATGACATGTCCGCGATTGGTCAAAGTCTCGACAAAGCGCAGGATAACTATCGCCAGGCAATGAAAAAACTCTCTTCAGGTCGCGGAAATGTGCTGGCGCAGGCAGAAGCGTTTCGCGGTTTAGGGGTAGAAATTAAACGCGAGATTAATCCGGATTTGGCTGAACAGGCGGTGAGCCAGGATGAAGAGTATCGACTTCGGTCGGTTCCGGAGCAGCCGAATGATGAAGCTTATCAACGCGATGATGAATATAATCAGCAGTCGCGCTAGCCCATTGGGGGTAGTTAAGCCGGGTAGAAATCTAGGGCATCGACGCCCAATCTGTTACACTTCTGGAACAATTTTTTGATGAGCAGGCATTGAGATGGTGGATAAGTCACAAGAAACGACGCACTTTGGTTTTCAGACCGTCGCGAAGGAACAAAAAGCGGATATGGTCGCCCACGTTTTCCATTCCGTGGCATCAAAATACGATGTCATGAATGATTTGATGTCATTCGGTATTCATCGTTTGTGGAAGCGATTCACGATTGATTGCAGCGGCGTACGCCGTGGGCAGACCGTGCTGGATCTGGCTGGTGGCACCGGCGACCTGACAGCGAAATTCTCTCGCCTGGTCGGAGAAACTGGCAAAGTGGTCCTTGCTGATATCAATGAATCCATGCTCAAAATGGGCCGCGAGAAGCTGCGTAATATCGGTGTGATTGGCAACGTTGAGTATGTTCAGGCGAACGCTGAGGCGCTGCCGTTCCCGGATAACACCTTTGATTGCATCACCATTTCGTTTGGTCTGCGTAACGTCACCGACAAAGATAAAGCACTGCGTTCAATGTATCGCGTGCTGAAACCCGGCGGCCGCCTGCTGGTGCTTGAGTTCTCGAAGCCAATTATCGAGCCGCTGAGCAAAGCCTATGATGCATACTCCTTCCATGTGCTGCCGCGTATTGGCTCACTGGTCGCGAACGACGCCGACAGCTACCGTTATCTGGCAGAATCCATCCGTATGCATCCCGATCAGGATACCCTGAAAACCATGATGCAGGATGCCGGATTCGAAAGTGTTGACTACTACAATCTGACGGCAGGGGTTGTGGCGCTGCATCGTGGTTATAAGTTCTGACAGGAGACCGGAAATGCCTTTTAAACCTTTAGTGACGGCAGGAATTGAAAGTCTGCTCAACACCTTCCTGTATCGCTCACCCGCGCTGAAAACGGCCCGCTCGCGTCTGTTGGGCAAAGTGCTGCGCGTGGAGGTAAAAGGCTTTTCGACGTCATTGATTCTGGTGTTCAGCGAACGCCAGGTCGATGTACTGGGCGAATGGGCAGGCGATGCTGACTGCACCGTTATCGCTTACGCCAGCGTGTTGCCGAAACTTCGCGATCGCCAGCAGCTTGCCGCACTGATTCGTAGTGGTGAGCTGGAAGTGCAGGGCGATATTCAGGTGGTGCAAAACTTCGTTGCGCTGGCAGATCTGGCTGAGTTCGACCCTGCGGAACTGCTGGCCCCTTATACCGGTGATATCGCCGCTGAAGGTATCAGCAAAGCCCTGCGCGGGGGCGCAAAGTTCCTGCATCACGGCATTAAGCGCCAGCAACGTTATGTGGCGGAAGCCATTACTGAAGAGTGGCGTATGGCACCCGGTCCGCTTGAAGTGGCCTGGTTTGCGGAAGAGACGGCTGCCGTCGAGCGTGCTGTTGATGCCCTGACCAAACGGCTGGAAAAACTGGAGGCTAAATGACGCCAGGTGAAGTACGGCGCCTATATTTCATCATTCGCACTTTTTTAAGCTACGGACTTGATGAACTGATCCCCAAAATGCGTATCACCCTGCCGCTACGGCTATGGCGATACTCATTATTCTGGATGCCAAATCGGCATAAAGACAAACCTTTAGGTGAGCGACTACGACTGGCCCTGCAAGAACTGGGACCAGTATGGATCAAGTTCGGGCAGATGTTATCAACCCGCCGCGATCTTTTTCCGCCGCATATTGCCGATCAGCTGGCGTTATTGCAGGACAAAGTCGCTCCGTTTGATGGCAAGCTGGCGAAGCAGCAGATTGAAGCTGCAATGGGCGGCTTGCCGGTAGAAGCGTGGTTTGACGATTTTGAAATCAAGCCGCTGGCTTCTGCTTCTATCGCCCAGGTTCATACCGCGCGATTGAAATCGAATGGTAAAGAGGTGGTGATTAAAGTTATCCGCCCGGATATTTTGCCGGTCATTAAAGCGGATCTGAAACTTATCTACCGTCTGGCTCGCTGGGTGCCGCGTTTGCTGCCGGATGGTCGCCGTCTGCGCCCAACCGAAGTGGTGCGCGAGTACGAAAAGACCTTGATTGATGAACTGAATTTGCTGCGGGAATCTGCCAACGCCATTCAGCTTCGACGCAATTTTGAAGACAGCCCGATGCTCTACATCCCGGAAGTTTACCCTGACTATTGTAGTGAAGGGATGATGGTGATGGAGCGTATTTACGGCATTCCGGTGTCTGATGTTGCGACGCTGGAGAAAAACGGCACCAACATGAAATTGCTGGCGGAACGCGGCGTGCAGGTGTTCTTCACTCAGGTCTTTCGCGACAGCTTTTTCCATGCTGATATGCACCCTGGCAACATCTTCGTAAGCTATGAACACCCGGAAAACCCGAAATATATCGGCATTGATTGCGGGATTGTTGGCTCGCTAAACAAAGAAGATAAACGCTATCTGGCGGAAAACTTTATCGCCTTCTTTAATCGCGACTATCGCAAAGTGGCAGAGCTACACGTCGATTCTGGTTGGGTGCCACCAGATACCAACGTTGAAGAGTTCGAATTTGCCATTCGTACGGTCTGTGAACCTATCTTTGAGAAACCGCTGGCCGAAATTTCGTTTGGACATGTACTGTTAAATCTGTTTAATACGGCGCGTCGCTTCAATATGGAAGTGCAGCCGCAACTGGTGTTACTCCAGAAAACCCTGCTCTACGTCGAAGGGGTAGGACGCCAGCTTTATCCGCAACTCGATTTATGGAAAACGGCGAAGCCTTTCCTGGAGTCGTGGATTAAAGATCAGGTCGGTATTCCTGCGCTGGTGAGAGCATTTAAAGAAAAAGCGCCGTTCTGGGTCGAAAAAATGCCAGAACTGCCTGAACTGGTTTACGACAGTTTGCGCCAGGGCAAGTATTTACAGCATAGTGTTGATAAGATTGCCCGCGAGCTTCAGTCAAATCATGTACGTCAGGGACAATCGCGTTATTTTCTCGGAATTGGCGCTACGTTAGTATTAAGTGGCACATTCTTGTTGGTCAGCCGACCTGAATGGGGGCTGATGCCCGGCTGGTTAATGGCAGGTGGTCTGATCGCCTGGTTTGTCGGTTGGCGCAAAACACGCTGATTTTTTCATCGCTCAAGGCGGGCCGTGTAACGTATAATGCGGCTTTGTTTAATCATCATCTACCACAGAGGAACATGTATGGGTGGTATCAGTATTTGGCAGTTATTGATTATTGCCGTCATCGTTGTACTGCTTTTTGGCACCAAAAAGCTCGGCTCCATCGGTTCCGATCTTGGTGCGTCGATCAAAGGCTTTAAAAAAGCAATGAGCGATGATGAACCAAAGCAGGATAAAACCAGCCAGGATGCTGATTTTACTGCGAAAACTATCGCCGATAAGCAGGCGGATACGAATCAGGAACAGGCTAAAACAGAAGACGCGAAGCGCCACGATAAAGAGCAGGTGTAATCTGTGTTTGATATCGGTTTTAGCGAACTGCTATTGGTGTTCATCATCGGCCTCGTCGTTCTGGGGCCGCAACGACTGCCTGTGGCGGTAAAAACGGTAGCGGGCTGGATTCGTGCGTTGCGTTCACTGGCGACAACGGTGCAGAACGAACTGACCCAGGAGTTAAAACTCCAGGAGTTTCAGGACAGTCTGAAAAAGGTTGAAAAGGCGAGCCTCACTAACCTGACGCCCGAACTGAAAGCGTCGATGGATGAATTACGCCAGGCTGCGGAGTCGATGAAGCGTTCCTACGTTGCAAACGATCCTGAAAAGGCGAGCGATGAAGCGCACACCATCCATAACCCGGTGGTGAAAGACAATGAAACTGTGCATGAAGGCGTAACGCCTGCTGCTGCACAAACGCAGGCCAGTTCGCCGGAACAGAAGCCAGAAACCACGCCAGAGCCGGTGGTAAAACCTGCTGCGGACGCTGAACCGAAAACCGCTGCACCTTCCCCTTCGTCGAGTGATAAACCGTAAACATGTCTGTAGAAGATACTCAACCGCTTATCACGCATCTGATTGAGCTGCGTAAGCGTCTGCTGAACTGCATTATCTCGGTGATCGTGATATTCCTGTGTCTGGTCTATTTCGCCAATGACATCTATCACCTGGTATCCGCGCCATTGATCAAGCAGTTGCCGCAAGGTTCAACGATGATCGCCACCGACGTGGCCTCGCCGTTCTTTACGCCGATCAAGCTGACCTTTATGGTGTCGCTGATTCTGTCAGCGCCGGTGATTCTCTATCAGGTGTGGGCGTTTATCGCCCCAGCGCTGTATAAGCATGAACGTCGCCTGGTGGTGCCGCTGCTGGTTTCCAGCTCTCTGCTGTTTTATATCGGCATGGCGTTCGCCTACTTTGTGGTCTTTCCGCTGGCATTTGGCTTCCTTGCCAATACCGCGCCGGAAGGGGTACAGGTATCCACCGACATCGCGAGCTATTTAAGCTTCGTTATGGCGCTGTTTATGGCGTTTGGTGTCTCCTTTGAAGTGCCGGTGGCAATTGTGCTGCTGTGCTGGATGGGGATTACCTCGCCAGAAGACTTACGCAAAAAACGCCCGTATGTGCTGGTTGGTGCATTCGTTGTCGGGATGTTGCTGACGCCGCCGGATGTCTTCTCGCAAACGCTGTTGGCGATCCCGATGTACTGCCTGTTTGAAATCGGTGTCTTCTTCTCACGCTTTTACGTTGGTAAAGGGCGAAACCGGGAAGAGGAAAACGACGCTGAAGCAGAAAGCGAAAAAACTGAAGAATAAATTCAACCGCCCGTCAGGGCGGTTGTCATATGGAGTACAGGATGTTTGATATCGGCGTTAATTTGACCAGTTCGCAATTTGCGAAAGACCGTGATGATGTTGTAGCGCGCGCTTTTGACGCGGGAGTTAATGGGCTACTCATCACCGGTACCAATCTGCGTGAAAGCCAGCAGGCGCAAAAGCTGGCGCGTCAGTATTCGTCCTGTTGGTCAACGGCGGGCGTACATCCTCACGACAGCAGCCAGTGGCAAGCTGTGACTGAAGAAGCGATTATTGAGCTGGCCGCGCAGCCAGAAGTGGTGGCGATTGGTGAATGTGGTCTCGACTTTAACCGCAACTTTTCGACGCCGGAAGAGCAGGAACGCGCTTTTGTTGCCCAGCTACGCATTGCCGCAGAATTAAACATGCCGGTATTTATGCACTGTCGCGATGCCCACGAGCGGTTTATGACATTGCTGGAGCCGTGGCTGGATAAACTGCCTGGTGCGGTTCTTCATTGCTTTACCGGCACACGCGAAGAGATGCAGGCGTGCGTGGCGTGTGGAATTTATATCGGCATTACCGGTTGGGTTTGCGATGAACGACGCGGGCTGGAGCTGCGGGAATTGTTGCCGTTGATTCCGGCGGAGAAATTGCTGATCGAAACTGATGCGCCGTATCTGCTCCCTCGCGATCTCACGCCAAAGCCATCATCCCGGCGCAACGCGCCAGCCCATCTGCCCCATATTTTGCAACGTATTGCGCACTGGCGTGGAGAAGATGCCGCATGGCTGGCTGCCACCACGGATGCCAATGTCAAAACACTGTTTGGGATTGCGTTTTAGAGTTTGCGGAACTCGGTGTTCTTTACGCTGTGCTTAATTTCTTTATTGATAAGATTAAGCAATAGCATGGAGCGAGCCTCTCCGTCTGGCTCGGTGAAAATGGCCTGAAAACCTTCGAATGCGCCTTCAGTAATAATCACTTTATCACCAGGATACGGCGTCGATGGATCGACAATATCTTTCGGTTTATACACTGATAACTGATGAATCACCGCCGATGGGACTATCGCTGGCGACGCGCCAAAGCGCACGAAGTGGCTGACACCGCGGGTCGCGTTGATAGTCGTGGTATGAATCACTTCCGGATCGAACTCCACAAACAAGTAGTTGGGGAACAATGGCTCACTGACTGCAGTACGTTTGCCACGCACGATTTTTTCCAGGGTGATCATCGGTGCCAGGCAATTCACAGCCTGTCTTTCGAGGTGTTCCTGGGCACGTTGAAGTTGCCCGCGCTTGCAGTACAGTAAATACCAGGATTGCATAATGACTCTTATCCGTTTAATCGGGGCGCAAGGATAGCAAAAGCTTTACGCTAAGTTAATTATATTCCCCGGTTTGCGTTATACCGTCAGAGTTCACGCTAATTTAACAAATTTACAGCATCGCAAAGATGAACGCCGTATAATGGGCGCAGATTAAGAGGCTACAATGGACGCCATGAAATATAACGATTTACGCGACTTCTTGACGCTGCTTGAACAGCAGGGTGAGCTAAAACGTATCACGCTCCCGGTGGATCCGCACCTGGAAATCACTGAAATTGCTGACCGCACTTTGCGTGCCGGTGGGCCTGCGCTGTTGTTCGAAAACCCTAAAGGCTACTCAATGCCGGTGCTGTGCAACCTGTTCGGTACGCCAAAGCGCGTGGCGATGGGCATGGGGCAGGAAGATGTTTCGGCGCTGCGTGAAGTTGGTAAATTATTGGCGTTTCTGAAAGAGCCGGAGCCGCCAAAAGGTTTCCGCGACCTGTTTGATAAACTGCCGCAGTTTAAGCAAGTATTGAACATGCCGACAAAGCGACTGCGTGGTGCACCCTGCCAACAAAAAATCGTCTCTGGCGATGACGTCGATCTCAATCGCATTCCCATTATGACCTGCTGGCCGGAAGATGCCGCGCCGCTGATTACCTGGGGGCTCACCGTAACGCGCGGCCCGCATAAAGAGCGGCAGAATCTGGGCATTTATCGCCAGCAGCTAATTGGTAAAAACAAACTGATTATGCGCTGGCTGTCGCATCGCGGCGGCGCGTTGGATTATCAGGAGTGGTGTGCGGCGCATCCGGGCGAACGTTTCCCGGTTTCTGTGGCGCTGGGTGCCGATCCTGCCACGATTCTCGGTGCAGTCACCCCCGTTCCGGATACGCTTTCAGAGTATGCGTTTGCCGGATTGCTGCGCGGTACCAAGACCGAAGTGGTGAAGTGTATCTCCAATGACCTTGAAGTGCCCGCCAGTGCGGAGATTGTGCTGGAAGGGTATATCGAACAAGGCGAAACTGCGCCGGAAGGGCCGTATGGCGACCATACCGGTTACTATAACGAAGTCGATAGTTTTCCGGTATTTACCGTGACGCATATTACCCAGCGTGAAGATGCGATTTATCATTCCACCTATACCGGGCGTCCGCCAGATGAACCTGCGGTACTGGGTGTAGCACTGAACGAAGTGTTCGTGCCGATTCTGCAAAAACAGTTCCCGGAAATTGTCGATTTTTATCTGCCGCCGGAAGGCTGTTCTTATCGTCTGGCGGTAGTGACGATCAAAAAACAGTACGCCGGACACGCGAAGCGCGTCATGATGGGCGTCTGGTCGTTCTTACGCCAGTTTATGTACACTAAATTTGTGATCGTTTGCGATGATGACGTCAACGCCCGCGACTGGAACGATGTGATTTGGGCGATTACCACCCGTATGGACCCGGCGCGGGATACTGTTCTGGTAGAAAATACGCCTATTGATTATCTGGATTTTGCCTCGCCTGTCTCCGGGCTGGGTTCAAAAATGGGGCTGGATGCCACGAATAAATGGCCGGGTGAAACCCAGCGTGAATGGGGACGTCCCATCAAAAAAGATCCAGATGTTGTCGCGCATATTGACGCCATTTGGGATGAACTGGCTATTTTTAACAACGGTAAAAGCGCCTGATGCGCGTTTGTTTTGCCCTATTTATCGATCCGACAGAGAAAGCGCATGACAACCTTAAGCTGTAAAGTGACCTCGGTAGAAGCTATCACGGATACCGTATATCGTGTCCGCATCGTGCCAGACGCGGCCTTTTCTTTTCGTGCTGGTCAGTATTTGATGGTAGTGATGGATGAGCGCGACAAACGTCCGTTCTCAATGGCTTCGACGCCAGATGAAAAAGGGTTTATCGAGCTGCATATTGGCGCTTCTGAAATCAACCTTTACGCGAAAGCAGTCATGGACCGCATCCTCAAAGATCATCAAATCGTGGTCGATATTCCCCACGGAGAAGCGTGGCTGCGCGATGATGAAGAGCGTCCGATGATTTTGATTGCGGGCGGCACCGGGTTCTCTTATGCCCGCTCGATTTTGCTGACAGCGTTGGCGCGTAACCCAAACCGTGATATCACCATTTACTGGGGCGGGCGTGAAGAGCAGCATCTGTATGATCTCTGCGAGCTTGAGGCGCTTTCGTTGAAGCATCCTGGTCTACAAGTGGTGCCGGTGGTTGAACAACCGGAAGCGGGCTGGCGTGGGCGTACTGGCACCGTGTTAACGGCGGTATTGCAGGATCATGGTACGCTGGCAGAGCATGATATCTATATTGCCGGACGTTTTGAGATGGCGAAAATTGCCCGTGACCTGTTTTGCAGCGAGCGTAATGCGCGGGAAGATCGCCTGTTTGGCGATGCGTTTGCATTTATCTGAGATATAAAAAACCCGCCCCTGACAGGCGGGAAGAACGGCAACTAAAACTTTATACAGTGGCATTACTCTACGTTGCATCCGGCAAACAGTGCCCGATGCAACGCTGCCGCGTCTTATCGGGCCTACAAAAGTTCTGAACCGTGGGCCGGATAAGGCGTTCACGCCGCATCCGGCAAGTGGTTAAACCCGCTCAAACACCGTTGCAATGCCCTGACCCAGACCGATACACATCGTCGCCAGACCAAACTGGACGTCTTTGTGTTCCATCAGATTCAGCAGCGTGGTGCTGATACGCGCACCGGAACAACCCAGCGGATGACCCAGCGCGATCGCGCCACCGTTGAGGTTGATCTTCTCGTCAATCTGCTCCATTAGCCCGAGATCTTTAATACACGGCAGGATCTGCGCGGCAAAGGCTTCGTTCATCTCGAATACGCCGATATCGCTGGCAGAAAGCCCCGCTTTTTTCAGCGCCAGCTTCGAGGCCGGAACCGGACCATAACCCATAATAGATGGGTCACAACCCACAACCGCCATCGAACGCACGCGGGCGCGCGGCTTAAGACCTAATTCACGGGCGCGGCTTTCACTCATCACCAGCATGGCAGCTGCGCCATCGGAAAGCGCAGAAGATGTACCCGCCGTTACCGTACCGCTGACGGGATCAAACGCCGGACGCAGTGTGGCGAGGGCTTCCACGGTGGTTTCCGGGCGAATCACTTCGTCGTAATTAAACTGCTTCAATACGCCGTCGGCATCGTGACCACCGGTCGGGATGATTTCATTTTTAAATGCGCCTGACTGCGTGGCGGCCCACGCGCGGGCGTGTGACCGCGCGGCAAAGGCATCCTGCATTTCACGGCTGATACCGTGCATACGCGCCAGCATTTCTGCCGTTAAGCCCATCATGCCCGCCGCTTTGGCGACATTACGGCTCAGGCCGGGGTGAAAATCGACGCCGTGACTCATTGGCACATGGCCCATATGCTCCACGCCGCCAACCAGACATGCCTGCGCATCACCGGTCATGATCATTCGTGCTGCGTCATGCAGTGCCTGCATGGATGAACCACACAAGCGATTAACGGTAACCGCCGGGACAGAGTGCGGCACTTCAGCCAACAGTGCCGCGTTACGGGCGATATTAAAACCCTGCTCCAGTGTTTGCTGCACACAACCCCAGTAAATATCGTCAAGGGCCGCCGCTTCCAGTGCCGGGTTACGCGCCAGCAGGCTACGCATTAAATGAGCGGAGAGATCTTCCGCACGCACGTTACGAAAAGCACCGCCCTTCGAACGGCCCATCGGGGTGCGAATTGCATCGACAATGACAACCTGTTCCATTGTGACTCCTTAAGCCGTTTTCAGGTCGCCAACCGGACGGGCTGGCTCAACCGGGGGATAGTACGGTTCGTTATGACGTGCTTTATTACGCAGACCTTCCGGTACTTCATACAGCGGGCCGAGGTGCTGATATTGCTGTGCCATATCGAGGTATTTTGCGCTGCCGAGGGTGTCCAGCCAGCGGAACGCGCCGCCGTGGAACGGAGGGAAGCCCAGGCCGTAGACCAGCGCCATATCCGCTTCTGCCGGAGTGGCGATAATGCCCTCTTCCAGACAGCGGACCACTTCGTTGACCATCGGGATCATCATGCGGGCGATAATCTCTTCTTCGCTGAAATCGCGCTTCGGCTGGCTCACTTTTGCCAGCAGGTCGTCAACGACGACATCTTCTTCTTTCTTCGGCTTACCTTTGCTGTCTTCTTTATAACGCCAGAAACCGAGGCCGTTCTTCTGACCAAAGCGGTTGGCATCAAACAGCGCGTCGATGGCATCGCGATAATCTTTCTGCATCCGCTGCGGGAAGCCTGCTGCCATGACAGCCTGGGCGTGATGCGCGGTGTCAATGCCCACAACATCCAGCAGATATGCCGGACCCATCGGCCAGCCAAACTGTTTTTCCATCACTTTGTCGATCTTGCGGAAATCCGCGCCGTCGCGCAGCAACTGGCTGAAACCGGCGAAATAGGGGAACAGTACACGGTTGACGAAGAAGCCGGGGCAGTCGTTAACCACAATCGGCGTTTTGCCCATCTTGCTCGCCCAGGCGACGACTTTCGCGATGGTTTCGTCGGAGCTTTTCTCGCCGCGAATAATTTCTACCAACGGCATTCGGTGGACCGGGTTAAAGAAGTGCATCCCGCAGAAGTTTTCCGGACGTTCCAGCGCGTTGGCCAGTTCGCTGATAGGAATGGTTGAAGTGTTCGACGCCAGTACGGTATCCGGGCGTACTTTCTGCTCGGTTTCTGCCAGCACGGCTTTTTTCACTTTCGGGTTTTCAACAACCGCTTCTACCACAACATCCACGCGGTCAAACCCGGCGTAGTCGAGCGTTGGGTGAATTGTGGAGATCACGCCAGCCAGTTTCAGACCATCGATCTTGCCGCGCTCAAGCTGCTTGTTCAGCAGTTTCGCGGCTTCGGTCATGCCGAGGGTTAACGACTTGTCGTTGATATCTTTCATGACAACCGGCACGCCTTTCCACGCAGACTGGTAAGCGATGCCGCCGCCCATAATGCCTGCGCCCAGCACAGCGGCCTGTTTCGGGGTTTCAACATCTTTGGTGAGTTTCTTCGCTTTACCTTTTACATATTGATCGTTAAGGAAAATGCCGACCAGTGCGCGGGCTTCGTTGGTATGCGCCAGCGGGACAAAACTTTTGTTTTCCAGGTTTAAGGCTTCTTCACGACCAAAACGGGCCGCAGCTTCAATGGTTTTTACTGCGGTGATGGGGGCCGGATAATGTTTCCCCGCCGTTTGTGCGACCATCCCTTTAGCGATGGTGAAGCTCATGGTGGCTTCAATCTTGCTCAGTTTTAGCGGTTCCAGCTTCGGCTGACGTTTCGCTTTCCAGTCGAGGTCGCCGTTAATGGCCTGGCGTAAAATCGCCATCGCCCCTTCAATCAGTTTTTCTGCTTTGACTACACCATCCACCAGACCGATTTTCAGCGCCTGATCCGCGCCGACATCTTTACCGGCGGCAATGATTTCCAGCGCACTGTCAGCGCCCAGCATACGTGGCATACGTACAGAACCGCCAAAGCCCGGCATGATGCCCAGTTTGGTTTCCGGCAGACCGATGCGCAGATCCGGCGTCGCCAGACGATAATCGGTCGCCAGCACGCATTCGCAGCCACCGCCCAGCGCATAGCCGTTGACGGCAGCAATGGTCGGCACCGGGAGATCTTCCAGGCGATTAAACACGCTATTGGCAAAGTGCAGCCACTGACTTAACTGTTCTTCAGGAACGAGGAACAGGGACAAAAATTCGGTGATATCAGCACCGACGATAAAGGCTGCTTTGTTCGAACGCAGCAGCAGCCCTTTTAGATCTGATTGCTGTTCCAGCACGCCGATGGCCTCGCCGAGGCTGGCGACGGTCGCAGTGTCGAGTTTATTAACTGAACCTGGGGCATCAAATACCAGTTCGGCAATGCCATCTTCCAGCCAGTCAAGGTACAGGGTGTCGCCTTTGTAAAGCATGTCAGTCTCCTGAATCCGCAAGGTGATCTGGTCGTACCAGATGCATCGAAGTGTGTATTTTGTGTTAAAAATATGCAAATAAAAGATTAAAGAAATGCCGATCTGATCACGCTCGGCAGAAATCACGCTCTGGATGAACGATGTGCTAAGATGCGGAGACTTAAGGTCAAAAAAACAGAAGGGTAAAAAATGGAATCACTGGCCTCACTCTATAAAAATCATATCGCTACCTTACAAGAACGGACTCGCGATGCGCTGGCGCGCTTCAAGCTGGATGCGTTACTTATTCACTCCGGCGAACTGTTCAACGTTTTTCTCGACGATCATCCCTATCCGTTTAAAGTGAACCCGCAATTCAAAGCGTGGGTGCCGGTAACTCAGGTGCCAAACTGCTGGCTGCTGGTGGATGGCGTGAACAAGCCGAAACTGTGGTTTTATCTGCCGGTTGATTACTGGCACAACGTCGAACCGCTACCGACCTCCTTCTGGACTGAAGATGTAGAAGTGATCGCGCTGCCGAAAGCCGATGGCATTGGTAGCCTGCTGCCTGCTGCGCGCGGCAATATCGGTTATATCGGTCCGGTGCCGGAACGTGCGCTGCAACTGGGTATTGAGGCCAGCAACATCAACCCGAAAGGGGTGATCGACTACCTGCATTACTACCGCTCCTTCAAAACCGAGTACGAACTGGCCTGTATGCGTGAAGCGCAGAAAATGGCGGTCAATGGTCATCGTGCGGCAGAAGAAGCGTTCCGTTCTGGCATGAGCGAGTTCGATATCAACATTGCCTATCTGACCGCGACCGGTCATCGTGATACCGACGTACCTTATAGCAACATTGTGGCGCTTAACGAACACGCTGCGGTGTTGCATTACACCAAACTGGACCACCAGGCACCGGAAGAGATGCGCAGCTTCCTGCTGGATGCCGGGGCCGAATATAACGGCTATGCGGCTGATCTGACCCGTACCTGGTCGGCAAAAAGCGACAACGACTACGCACAGCTGGTGAAAGACGTAAATGATGAGCAACTGGCGCTGATCGCCACCATGAAAGCAGGCGTCAGCTATGTGGATTACCATATCCAGTTCCATCAGCGCATCGCCAAACTGCTGCGTAAACATCAAATCATCACCGATATGAGTGAAGAAGCGATGGTCGAAAACGATCTCACCGGACCGTTTATGCCGCACGGTATCGGCCATCCGCTGGGCCTGCAGGTGCATGACGTAGCCGGTTTTATGCAGGATGATAGCGGTACGCACCTCGCGGCACCGGCAAAATATCCGTACCTGCGCTGCACCCGTATTCTCCAGCCGGGCATGGTGTTAACCATCGAACCGGGTATCTACTTCATCGAATCGCTGCTGGCACCGTGGCGTGAAGGGCAGTTCAGCAAACACTTCAACTGGCAGAAAATTGAAGCACTGAAACCGTTCGGCGGCATTCGTATCGAAGACAACGTGGTGATTCACGAAAACAACGTGGAAAACATGACCCGGGATCTGAAACTGGCGTGATGGAAAGCTGGTTAATTCCTGCGGCACCGGTCACGGTCGTTGAAGAGATCAAAAAGAGCCGCTTCATTACGCTGTTGGCGCATACCGATGGCGTTGAGGCGGCAAAAGCGTTTGTTGAATCGGTGCGGGCAGAACACCCCGATGCCCGCCACCATTGCGTGGCGTGGGTGGCGGGTGCGCCGGATGATTCTCAACAGCTGGGTTTCTCTGACGACGGGGAGCCGGCGGGAACGGCAGGTAAACCGATGCTCGCCCAACTAATGGGCAGCGGCGTCGGGGAAATTACCGCTGTGGTGGTGCGCTACTACGGCGGCATATTGCTTGGCACCGGTGGGTTAGTGAAAGCGTATGGCGGCGGCGTGAATCAGGCGCTGCGCCAGCTAACGACCCAACGCAAGACACCGTTAACCGAATATACTTTGCAATGTGAATATAGTCAGTTAACCGGCATTGAAGCGTTGCTGGGGCAGTGTGACGGCAAAATTATCAACAGTGATTATCAGGCATTCGTTCTGCTGCGGGTGGCGCTTCCGGCGGCGAAAGTGGCTGAATTTTCCGCAAAGCTGGCGGATTTTAGCCGTGGTTCATTGCAATTGTTAGCGATTGAAGAATAATCCCCACTTCGTTTTGCAGAACTAAGGAAGCGGCAGAGATGCATTTTCGCGCCATTACCCGAATCGTTGGACTACTGGTTATCTTATTTTCAGGGACCATGATTATCCCTGGGCTGGTAGCACTCATCTACCGGGATGGAGCGGGCCGCGCTTTTACCCAGACCTTTTTTGTCGCCCTCGCCATTGGCTCTATGCTTTGGTGGCCGAACCGCAAAGAGAAGGGTGAACTGAAATCCCGTGAGGGGTTTCTGATAGTGGTGCTGTTCTGGACCGTGCTGGGTAGCGTCGGTGCGCTCCCTTTTATCTTCTCGGAAAGCCCGAACCTCACGATTACCGATGCGTTTTTTGAATCTTTCTCTGGCCTGACCACCACGGGGGCCACTACGCTGGTGGGGCTGGATTCGCTCCCTCACGCCATCCTCTTTTATCGCCAGATGCTGCAATGGTTTGGCGGGATGGGGATCATCGTGTTGGCGGTTGCGATACTGCCTATCCTCGGCGTGGGTGGGATGCAGCTCTATCGCGCAGAAATGCCCGGCCCGCTGAAAGATAACAAAATGCGCCCGCGAATTGCGGAAACGGCGAAAACCCTGTGGTTGATTTATGTCTTGCTGACCGTCGCCTGTGCGCTGGCGTTGTGGTTTGCTGGAATGGATGCCTTTGATGCCATCGGCCATAGCTTTGCGACTATCGCTATTGGCGGCTTCTCGACACATGATGCCAGTATCGGTTATTTCGACAGCCCGACTATTAACACTATCATTGCTATCTTCCTGCTGATCTCTGGCTGTAACTACGGTCTGCACTTTTCACTGTTAAGTGGGCGTAGTCTGAAGGTTTATTGGCGCGATCCGGAATTTCGCATGTTTATCGGCGTACAGTTTTCACTGGTGGTTATTTGTACACTCGTACTGTGGTTTCATAATGTCTACAGTTCGGCGCTGATGACAATTAACCAGGCGTTTTTCCAGGTGGTGTCGATGGCGACAACCGCCGGGTTTACAACTGACAGCATTGCCCGCTGGCCGCTCTTTTTGCCGGTACTGCTTTTATGTTCAGCTTTTATCGGCGGTTGCGCCGGGTCAACGGGCGGTGGCCTGAAAGTGATCCGCATCCTGTTGCTGTTTAAGCAGGGGAACCGTGAGCTGAAACGACTGGTGCATCCGAACGCCGTCTATAGCATTAAGCTGGGGAATCGCGCACTGCCGGAACGTATCCTCGAAGCCGTTTGGGGATTTTTCTCCGCCTATGCATTGGTGTTTATTGTCAGTATGCTGGCGATTATCGCCACGGGCGTGGATGACTTTTCTGCCTTTGCCTCGGTTGTTGCAACATTGAATAACCTGGGGCCAGGGCTTGGCGTGGTTGCTGATAACTTTACCAGTATGAACCCGGTGGCTAAATGGATCCTGATTGCCAACATGCTGTTTGGTCGTCTCGAGGTCTTTACATTGCTGGTGCTCTTTACCCCGACTTTCTGGCGTGAATGATGGAGTAATACGTGAAAACATTAATTCTTTTCTCAACAAGGGACGGACAAACGCGCGAGATTGCCTCCTACCTGGCTTCGGAACTGAAAGAACTGGGGATCCAGGCGGATGTCGCCAATGTGCACCGCATTGAAGAACCACAATGGGAAAACTATGACCGTGTGGTTATTGGTGCTTCTATTCGCTATGGTCACTACCACTCTGCGTTCCAGGAATTTGTCAAAAAGCATGCGACGCGACTGAATTCGATGCCGAGCGCCTTTTATTCCGTAAATCTGGTGGCGCGTAAACCGGAGAAGCGTACTCCACAGACCAACAGCTACGCGCGGAAGTTTCTGATGAACTCGCAATGGCGTCCCGATCGCTGTGCCGTCATTGCCGGGGCGCTGCGTTACCCACGTTATCGCTGGTACGACCGTTTTATGATCAAGCTGATTATGAAGATGTCAGGCGGTGAAACGGATACGCGCAAAGAAGTTGTCTATACCGATTGGGAGCAGGTGGCGAATTTCGCCCGAGAAATCGCCCATTTAACCGACAAACCGACGCTGAAATAAGCATAAAGAATAAAAAATGCGCGGTCAGAAAATTATTTTAAATTTCCTCTTGTCAGGCCGGAATAACTCCCTATAATGCGCCACCACTGACACGGAACAACGGCAAACACGCCGCCGGGTCAGCGGGGTTCTCCTGAGAATCTCAACAGAGAAAAGCAAAAAAATGCTTGACTCTGTAGCGGGAAAGCGTATTATGCACACCCCGCGCCGCTGAGAAAAGCGAAGCGGCACTGCTCTTTAACAATTTATCAGACAATCTGTGTGGGCACTCGAAGATACGGATTCTTGACGTCGCAAGACGAAAAATGAATACCAAGTCTCTGAGTGAACACGTAATTCATTACGAAGTTTAATTCACGAGCATCAAACTTTTAAAT
>ERZ857984.111-NODE-111-length-111180-cov-233.181939_pt1 | contig 111180 bp, 120 predicted proteins | sample MGYA00519914_ERZ857984 | MGnify/ENA primary metagenome ERZ857984 (study PRJEB31778, sample SAMEA3449417) | human gut metagenome | biome: human gut; feature: human-associated habitat; material: faeces | place: United Kingdom | collected 2010/2012 ...
AATTATTTATTTAATTATTTATTTAATTATTTATTTAATTATTTATTTAATTATTCTAAAAAAAATATAAGATACTTCGTATCTTATATTTTTTTGGCGGAGATTGAGGGATTTGAACCCTCGCGGCCCTAAACGAACCCTAACAGTTTAGCAAACTGTCCCCTTCAACCACTTGGGTAAATCTCCTAATACTATTATGGAAGTTAGAAATAATTTATATTTTACTAACTTCCATTTTTTGGCGGAGAGGGTGGGATTCGAACCCACGGTAGGCTACAAACCTACGCCAATTTTCAAGACTGGTGCCATAAACCAACTCGACCACCTCTCCATTTAGTTGCTATTTATAGCAACCTTTTATATATTAACACAATTTATCCGTATTTGTCAATACATTTCTTATTGTTTTATTAATTCTAATAATCTTTCTAGTTCTTCATTTGTTGAATATTGAATTGTAATTGTTCCACTTCTTTTTTTTGCATTTAATTTTACCTTTGTTCCAAAAAAACTTTGGAATGAATCTTCTATATCTCTGTATATTGCTTCATATTTATTATCTTTTTTACTTCTTGCTTCTCTTGTATTTTTTACTTTTCTTTCTATGTCTCTTACCGTATCTCCATTTTCAATTATTCTTAATGCTGCTTTATATTGCTTTTCTACATCATCTATTGCCATTAAAGATCTACAATGGCACTCTAACAATTTACCTTCCTCTGCTAACTTCATTATCCTTGGATCTAAATTCAATAACCTTACAGTATTAGCTAATGCACTTCTACTAATTCCAACCATATCAGCTAGTTCTTGTTGTGTCAATTCATATTCATCTAATAATTGCTTAAATCCTCTAGCCTTTTCTATTGGATTTAAATCTTCTCTCTGAATATTTTCTATTAATGCTATTTCTCTATTTTTTCTTTCGTCATTATCTCTTACTATACATGGTATTTCCGTTAATCCCGCAATTTTTGAAGCTCTCCATCTTCTTTCTCCTGCTACTATCATATAATAGTTGTCTTTCTTGTTTACTATTATTGGTTGAATTACCCCATACCTTTTAATTGATTTTGCCAAATCCTCTAAACTTTCACTGTCAAAGTGCTTTCTTGGTTGTTCTTTATTTGGCTCTATTTCAATCACTTTAATATTTTGTACTAATTCTTCACCCTCTTTTAATATTTTTTCTTCTTCTGCCTGTGTTAATGGTTTATCACTAAACAATGCGTCTAGCCCTTTACCTAATCCTGTTTTTTTTGCCATTGTATTCACTTTCCTTTCTTTTTATTTTGCATGCTTTCCTTTACTATCATTTTCGTTTGCCTTCATCAACTCTTTAACAAATTTCTCATAACTTTTTGCTCCCTTTGACCTTGGATCATATACTGTAATAGGCATTCCATAGCTTGGTGCTTCACTTAATTTTACGTTTCTTGGAATAACTGTTTTATATACCTTGTTCTCAAAATATCTCTTAACTTCTTTAACAACTTGATTAGATAAGTTTGTCCTAATGTCAAACATAGTCAATAAAGCGCCTTCGATTTCCAAACTTTTGTTTAGGTGTCTTTTTACTAAATCTATTGTATTCATCAGTTGTCCAAGACCTTCCAAAGCATAGTATTCACATTGAACTGGTATTAAAACACTATCAGATGCGGTAAATGCATTTAATGTAATTAAACCTAATGAAGGAGGGCAATCAATTATTATGTAATCATAATTATTCTTTTTTGGATCTAATTTTTCTTTTAGTCTGTACTCTCTTTTCTCCATATTAACAAGTTGTACTTCTGCCCCTGCTAAATTTATATTTGAAGCACATATATCTAGATTTTTTATTTTAGTCTTTTGAATTGCTTCATTCAATTCTATATCTTCAATTAATAAGTCATACACTGAAATTTCTACTTCTTTATCTCCACCTACGCCACTTGTTGCGTTGCCTTGTGGGTCTGCATCTATCATTAATACTTTTTTTCCTTTTTTAGCTAAGATAGTGCTTAAATTTATTGCGGTAGTAGTCTTTCCGACTCCTCCTTTTTGATTTGCTATTGATATTACTTTTCCCAAATTGATTGCCTCCATTTATAAAAAATTTAACATATTAATAATATAAAAATATTATTAATATGTCAATGAAATTTTTTAAAATATTTTATTTTTTTTTATCTTCTACATATTCTAAGCAATCGGCTCCTTTGCAGGTGTACCAGGCTTTCTAGGGTATTGCTTTGGTGTTTCCCTTACTTTTTTTATTAATATAATATTTCTAGAAATATCTGTACTAGGAAGTACCATTTTATCTACTTTTATTATTTCACCACCTAAAATATTTAGAGCTTTCTTTGATTGTTCTATTTCCTCATCTATGTTAGAACCTTTCATACAAATACATTTTCCGCCAACTTTTACTAATGGCATCATATATTCTAATAAGATATTTAATTTTGCTACCGCTCTTGAGGTGACTACATTGTAATGCTCTCTATGATTACAGTTTTTTCCTATTTCTTCAACTCTGCCATGTATCGCCTCTACATTATTAAGTTTAAGAGCATCTTTAACCTTTAATAAGAAATTTATTCTCTTGTTTAATGAATCTACTAGTGTTATTTTATTCTCCATTTTTGTTATTGCAAGTGGTATACCTGGAAATCCAGCACCTGTTCCAATATCAATTATTGTTTCTCCTTCTTCAATATATTTATTTATTGTTAAACTATCTATAAAATGTTTTAATATTACTTCATTTTCTTCTGTTATTGCGGTTAAATTAATTTTTTCATTCCATTCTAATAGTAATTTCATATATTGATAGAATTGTTTGCACATTTGTTCATCTATTTCAACATCAATTTTCCTTGATAATTCTATAATTGTTTTATTAAAGTTTTCCATTCTTAAATTTTTCCTTTCATTTGCTCTAAATATACTAATAATACTGATATATCAGCTGGTGAAACACCTGATATTCTGCTTGCTTGTCCTACTGATATAGGTTTTACTTTGTCTAATTTTTGTCTAGCCTCTAATCGTAATCCTTTTATTTCATCATATCTTATTTTTTCTGGTATTACTTTATTTTCTAATTTTTTAAATTTTTCTACTTGCTCTTCTTGTAACTTTATATATCCTTCATATTTTATTTGTATTTCTACCTCTTCTTTTACTTCGTTTGGTAAATCTTCTCTTTCTATATCTATTGGTTGCAATATTTCATATGTAATTTCTGTTCTTTTTAGCAAATCAGCTAATTTTACACCTGTATCTATTGAAGAAGAATTAAATTTTCTTAATAATTGATTTACTTCATCAGTTGGTTTTATTGTTGTTTTTTTCAATCTATTTATCTCTTCTTCTATCATCTCTTTTTTATTTTTGAATTCATTATATCTTTTTTCACTTATTAAGCCTACCCTATATCCTATTGGTGTCAATCTTAAATCCGCATTGTCCTGCCTTAGTAGTAATCTATATTCTGCCCTTGAGGTCATCATTCTATACGGCTCGTTTGTCCCTTTGGTAACTATATCATCAATCAAAACACCTATATATCCATCTGATCTTTTTAAAATTAATGGAGTTTCCTTTTTTATTTTCAAACCTGCATTAATTCCTGCCACTAAGCCCTGAACAGCTGCTTCTTCATATCCAGATGTTCCATTTATTTGTCCTGCAAAAAACATTCCTTCTATTTTTTTATGCTCTAATGATAGCTTAAGTTCCATAGGATTTATACAATCATATTCTATAGCATATGCCGGTCTTGTAAATTCCACATTTTCTAAGCCAGCTATTGTTCTATACATCTCTATTTGCACGTCTTCGGGAAGTGATGAGCTCATTCCTTGCACATACATTTCTTCTGTATTTTCTCCCATAGGTTCTATAAATATTTGGTGTCTCTCTTTATCAGCAAATCTTACTACTTTGTCTTCTATAGATGGACAATATCTTGGTCCTGTAGCATCTATTTTACCAGAATATAATGGTGAACGATATAAATTTTTCCTTATAACTTCATGAGTTTTTTCATTTGTATATGTTAAGTAACATGGCAACTGTTTTGTATCCTTGTCAATTTTGTCTTCTAGTGAAAAAGCTTCTGGATTAGTATCTCCTTCTTGTATTTCCATTTTAGAAAAATCTACGCTTTTTCTATTAATTCTTGCAGGAGTCCCAGTTTTAAATCTAAATATTTCTATATTTAATCTTTTTAATACATCCGCAAGTTTAATAGATGGAAATACTCCATCTGGTCCACTATCATAATTGGTTTCACCTATATGTATTTTTCCCCTTAAATATGTTCCTGTCGCAATTATTACACATTCAACATTATAAATTGCGCCTACATTTGTCTCTATACTTTTTACCTTATCATTTTCTACACATATATCCACAATTTCTGCTTGTTTAAGAAATAGATTCTCTTGTTTTTCCAATGTATGTTTCATTTCTGCTTGATATTTTTTTCTGTCCGCCTGTGCCCTTAAAGAATACACAGCTGGTCCTTTTGATGTATTTAACATTCTTATTTGTGTAAAAGATTTGTCTATATTCTTGCCCATCTCTCCCCCTAGGCAGTCTAATTCTCTAACCAAATGACCTTTTGAACTTCCTCCTATGTGTGGATTACATGGCATATTTGCAACTGCTTCTAATGTAGTAGAAAATAGTAAAGTTTTTAGACCCATTCTTGCAGTAGCAAGTGCTGCTTCACATCCAGCATGACCTGCGCCAATAACTGCTATATCATATTTTCCTGCATCATATTTCATATATACATTCTCCTTTTTTCATTAAACCCCTTATTTAAGCCGTTTTCCATGAAACAGAAACACGGTTTTGTACAAACACTATTTTTATCAATATTTATATTCTTTATTATTTAGTCCATTATATTTAAAAATGTTTTGTCTTTTTGTCAAATAACGCCACTTTTGTTTTCAACATTTTTCTTTGTATCCCTACTCTTGCAAGACTTTACCTATAGGTTAAATTTTATTTTCCAAGACAAAATTTAGAAAAAATTTCGTTTATAATATCTTCTGACACATTATCGCCTGTTATCTTACTTAAATCTTCTAATATTTGCTTTATATATATTGCAATAATATCTATTGGCATATTTTCATCAATTGTTTTTATAGCGTTAATAACATTTTTTATTGCCATACTTATCTGATTCTTGTGCCTAATGTTTGTTATAACCGTTTCTTCTCCTTTTTCTATCTCCTCAAAATCAAACATTTCTGTTATCGCATCATATAGTTCATTTAAGCCATTTTTTGTTTTAGTAGATATCTTTATTGTCTTTTTATTTAAACTGGCTATTTTTTTATTCTCGTCGTTCATCTTATCTTCCTTATCTATTTTGTTTAATAAGATAATGGCATTTTTATTTTTTATTAATTCCAATATTTTTTCATCATCTTCTTCTAATTTATTTGAATTATCAAAAATTGCAATTATTAAGTCAGATTCATCAATTAAATTTATAGCTTTTTCTACTCCAATTTTTTCTATTTTATCACTTGTATTTCTTATTCCAGCTGTATCCACAATTTTTATAGGAATTCCATTTATAGAAATATACTCTTCTATTGTATCTCTTGTTGTACCTTCTATTTCACTAACAATAGCTCTGTCTTCCTTTAACAGTAAATTCAAAAGCGACGACTTACCTGTATTAGGTTTTCCAATTATAACTGTTTTTACTCCATCTCTTAATATTTTACCATTATCAAAACTTTTTTCTAAATGTTCTAATTCTTCTTTTACAGATTTTAATTTTTTTTCAACACTCTTCTGTGTAACATTTTCTATATCATACTCTGGGTAATCTATTGTTGCTTCTATGTCTGCCATTATGTCTAATAGTTGTTTTTTTATCAGATTTATTTCCTTTGAAAGTCCTCCCTTAAGTTGATTTATAGAAGCCTTTGCTTCTCTACTTGTTTTAGAATTAATCAAATCCATGACAGATTCTGCTTGCGCTAAATCCATTCTTCCATTTAAGAAAGCCCTTTTTGTAAATTCTCCTGGTTCAGCCAATATAGCCCCATTTTTTATACATAATTCTAAAATTTCTTTTTCTACAACGATTCCCCCGTGAGAATTAATTTCGCACATATCCTCTGTTGTATAGCTTTTTGGACTTTTAAAGTATGAAACTAAAACCTCATCTATTTTTTCATTAGTTTCTTTATTTACTATGTATCCATATTTAATAGAATAACCTTTTATTTTATCTATATTTTCTTTTTTAGCAGGTTCAAATATTTTGTCTAAAATATCAAAACATTCTTTTCCGCTCATTCTTATTATACCTATTCCTCCTGCTCCCATCGCAGTTGATATAGCAGCAATTGTATTCATTATTATCCTCCTAAAAAAGTCAAAGTTAGAAATAGTGTTAAAACTAAAATCTGAACTTTGACTTCTGATTTTTATTATTTATTTTTTGATATAACTATTTTTCTATAAGGTTCTTCTCCCTTACTAAATGTTTTTACTTTCTCATTATTTTGTAATCTAGTATGTATTATTTTTCTCTCATATGCTGGCATTGGTTCTAGCATTATAGTTTTTCCTGTTTTTATTACAGTTTTTGAAATTTTGTCTGCTAAATCCTCTAAAACCTTTTTTCTTTTTTCTCTATAACCTGCAATATCTAATATTATTCTTACCTTCCCCATTACATTTTTATTAGCAATTGTAGACATTACTATCTGTATTGAATTTAAGGTTTCTCCTCTATAGCCTATTAGCTTACTTGAATCATTTCCCTTTAATTCAACATTTATGTCATTTCCATTTACCTTTATATCATAATCAAAATCTTCAAACTTTGTAGAGAATTCATCTAAAAAAACTGTTAAATTCTTTTTTGCTATTTCTATTTGCTCTGGAGTAATTTGATTAACATGTTCTTGCATTGGAGCATAATGTTCTTTTACATCTTTTAATGTTAGCTCCACTTTTACCACTCTTGGTGCTAAAATACTAAAGAAGCTTCTTTTTTCTGCATTTTCCAATACCTTTATGTTTACTTTATCCTTTGATACATTTAGTTGTTTTAATCCATTTTCTATTGCTTCTGCTGTAGTTTTTCCCTCTGCTATTACGCTATTCATTTTCAATTTCCTCCTTTTGATTTATAAATTTATCTATAATTAATCTTTCAATTATCATTAATACATTACTTATAAACCAATATAACGCTAATCCTAAAGGAGCTATAATTGCTATTAATACAGACATTATTGGCATCATATATGACATATTATTATTCATTTGTTGCATCATTTCCATTTCGTCTGGTTGTTTTTCTTCTTTTATGTTATCTTTATCGTTCGCTTCACATAACAATTTTTTCTCTTTTTTTGTATTATTTTTATTACTCATCTTTGTTGTTAATTTTATTGAAATTATAGAAGAAATAACATACAGTATTGGAATTATATATACCTTATAATCATCCAAGCTTTGTGTTGGTACTTTACTTAAATCTAATCCTAAGAATTCCATATTTATATATACTTCTGGATCTTCTGCCGCTTTTTTATTTATTATTGCTATTTCTGTATATGAAGAATTTGTTCCATCTTCTTTTAGCTCTTGAGCATATTTTTCTATTATTTCCGGATTAATTTTTTTCATATATGTTAGAGGCTTACTTACAAGCCAAAATACAGATAATATTATTACTATTTGTAAAATCCCACTAAGGCAACCACTAAATGGCCCCATTTTTTCTCTTTTATATAACTCTATTGTCTCTTGATTTAATCTTTCCGGATTTGACCTGTATTTTTCCTGTATTTCTTTCATTTCTTTTTGCAGTTTAGCATTTTTCTTTAATGCTTTTTGCTGTTTTATTGTTATTGGTATTAAAATTATTCTAAGTAATACAGAAAAGACAATTATTGCAATTCCATAATTATTAAATATTCCATACAAAAAATTTAACACGTAGCCAAATATTTCTGAAATAAAACCCATATTTACTATCATTCCTTCCTTAGGCATGAATTTTTTTAATATATTTAATTTTTTACTACTTTAAAGGGTCATATCCACCTTTTGAAAATGGATTACACTTTAAAATTCTGATTATTCCTAAACAAACTCCTCTAATTGAGCCATACTTTTCTATTGCTTGTTTTGTATATTCTGAGCAAGATGGATAATACTTACACTTAATTCCTGTAGAACTGATTAATGGTGATAGCCTTTTTTGATAAAATAAAATCATCTTTATAAATATAGCTTTCATTCCATTATTCCTGCCTTGCTAAAAATATTTTCCATATCTTTTTTTATAGTGTGAAAGTTCAATTCATCTATTTCAGTGTTTTTATTCCATAGAAATACTATATTATTTCCTTTTTTTATCTTATCTTCAATTAGTCTATAATTTTCTTTTATTTTCCTCTTTATGTTATTTCTTTTAACTGCGTTACATAATTTAGAACTAATTGCAATTCCTATTAAATTTTCATTGAGTTTGTTCTTAGAAATATAAATAAGAATTTGTTTTCCCGCGTACATCTTTCCTTTTGTTAACACATTTTTAAACTCATAATTTTTTCTTAATGTTTTCTTTTTTTTCATAAAATCACTCAAATTCTATATTTTCTATTTCAAAAAGGTCACATTCACGTGACCTTTTCTCTTACGCACTTATTTTTTTTCTTCCTTTTGCACGTCTTGCCTTTAATATTTTTCTTCCTGATGCTGTTTTCATTCTTTTCATAAAACCATGTTCTTTTTGTTCTTGTCTTTTTTTAGGTTGATATGTTCTTTTCATTTTTGCACCTCCTGCATATTATTTCTCTATCGTAATAGATATATTTAACTTTATTTTCACAAGTAGTATAATTATATAACACTTAATATGAATATGTCAATATTTAGAAGTAACTTTTCACAATTTTTAAAAGTTTTCCACATTTATTTATTTTATGTATTGACTATTTTGTTACATTTTTGATATGATAGAAAAACAGTAGGGCAACAAGACTTTTCTAGATTTTTGTTTTTACTATTTTATAATAATAAATTTATTTACACACAGAGTTATCAACATTTGTGGATAACTCTGTGGATAACTGGAAGGATTGAAAAAGAAATGCAGAGGGAAGAATTAGATGAATTTTTAGAAAAAACAAAAGAATTGTTAAAAGGTGAAGTTACAAAAATATCTTATGAGACATGGATTAAAGATTTAGAATTGCAAAGTATGGATAATAACACTATCGTTTTAGTAGCACATACACAATTCCAAAAAGATTCCATAATGTCACGTTATTATGAATTATTCAAAAACACTTTTAAATATTTAACAAACAAAGAATGGGATATTACAGTTATATTAAATGAAGATAATGAAGATGAGCAAGAATCATCTATATCACAAGTAGGACAATACACTCAAACTTTAAATTCTAACTTAAATCCTAAATATACGTTTGAAAGTTTTGTTGTTGGAAATAACAATAGATTTGCACATGCTGCTGCGTTAGCTGTAGCAGAAGCTCCTGCCACATCATATAATCCACTTTTTTTATATGGTGGCGTTGGTTTGGGCAAAACTCATTTAATGCATGCTATTGCAAATGAAATATTAGTACATAATAAAAATACAAGTATATTATATGTTACTTCTGAAAAATTCACTAATCAATTAATTAATGCAATTAAAGATAATAAAAACGAACAATTCAGAAATAAATATAGAAATATAGATGTATTGTTAATAGATGATATTCAATTTATTGCAGGTAAAGAAAGAATTCAAGAAGAATTTTTTCATACTTTTAATGCGCTTCATGAAAGTGGTAAACAAATAGTTATATCTAGTGATAGGCCTCCTAAAGATATTAATTTTCTAGAAGATAGATTAAAGTCAAGGTTTGAATGGGGTCTTATTGCTGACATTTCAAATCCAGATTATGAAACACGTTTAGCTATTTTAAGAAAGAAAGCACAATTAGATAATATTATTATAGATGACGATATTTTATCTAACATTGCTACAAAAATAGATTCTAATATAAGAGAATTAGAAGGTACATTAAATAAATTAATTGCTAAAGCTTCTTTAATCAATAGTCCAATAACTATGGAGATGGCTGAAAAAGCAATTAATGATGTTGTTACTCAAAAAGAAAAAGTACTTTCAATAGAATTGATACAAGAAACAATTTCTAAATATTTTAATATTACTGTTAATGATTTAAAAGGAATAAAAAGGTCTGCTGATGTAACATTTCCTAGACAAATTGCAATGTATTTATGTAGAAGTGTTGCTGGACAACCATTGACAGTGATAGGAGCTAAATTTGGAAAAAGAGATCATACTACAGTTTTACACGCTTGTAATAAAATCGAGAATGAAGTAAAAGAAAATCCAAGCACAAAAAGAATTGTGGATAGTGTTAAAAACTTGCTTACATCAGACAAATAATTCATATATAAATAACTATATGGTTTTTTCAAAAATTTGTGTTTGATAAAATTGTGTTTGCAAAAAAAATTGCTTTCTCTTCCTACGGAAACAATGCATTAGATATTCACATATAATTGTTAATTGTTTGTATAAAACTTGTTAATATTAAACTTACTCACAAAATAATTTTCACACTGTAGATAACTTTATTAGTTTTCCACGAAATTATTAACATTGTTTTTCTTAAGGAAATAAGATATGCACAGGGTTTTCCACATAATCCACATAACCTACTATTACTACTACTAAAAATATTAAATTATATTATAATAAGGAGACGATAAAAATGAAAATAGTTTGTGAAAAGGAAAATATCCTTAAAGCTATTAATTCCGTAACAAAAGCTGTTGCTAGTAAAACTACAATGCCTATATTAGAAGGAATTTTAATTCAAACTAATGATAATGATATAAAGTTTACAACATATGATTTAGAAATGGGGATAGAATATATTATTAATGAAGCACAAATAATAGAACAAGGTGCTACTGTTGTAAATAGTATAATGTTTAGTGAAATTATAAGAAAATTACCAGATACAGAAATAAGTATATCTTTAGATAAGAATAATTTACTAATAATAGAATGTGAAGGTTCATTATATAAATTAGCAACAATGAATCCAGAAGAATTTCCAGAACTTCCAAAGATAGATGTTGAAAATTCTATAGAATTAGAACAAAAATCTTTAAAAGAAATGATAAGAAAAACTATTTTTGCTGTTAGTACAGAAGAAAATAGACCAATTTTTACAGGATGTTTATTTGAAATTAAAAATAATAGATTAAATGTTGTTGCTGTTGATGGATTTAGATTGGCATGGAAAACTAAAGCTTTAAAAGAAGCAGTAAAAGATTTTGTTGCTGTAATACCAGGCAGAACTTTAAATGAAATAAATAAAATTTTATTAGACTCTTTTGATATAGTAAAAATAGGAGTAAATAAAAATCAAGCATTATTTGAAATGGAAAATTGCAAAATTGTAACAAGATTATTAGATGGGGAATTTTTAAATTATTCAAGTGTTATTCCAGAAAACTGGGAAACAAGGATAAGGGTAGATAGAAAAAATATTCAAGACTGTTTTGAAAGAATAAGTTTGATTTCTGCATCAGCAATAGAAAAAGAAAAAAAATATCCTGTTAAAGTATGTGTGGATATAGGTAAAGTTATAATATCTTGTACAAATCAAACAGGAGATGCAAAAGAAGAAATTTATTGTGCTACAGAAGGACAAAACCTAGAGGCAGGATTTAATCCTAAGTATTTCTTAGATGCGTTACGTGCAATAGATGACCCAGAAATATATGTTGATTTTGGTACAAGTATTTCACCATGTATTATAAGACCTATTGATGATGGAGATTATATATATATGATTTTACCAATAAGAATGAAGGAATAATATGCACATAAACAAAGTAGAATTACATAATTTTAGAAACTATGAGAATCAAGAAATAAAATTAAAAAAAAATATAAATGTTTTTTATGGAGATAATGCACAGGGCAAAACTAATATTTTAGAAGCAATTTTCTTATGTGCTTTTGGAAAATCTTTTAGAACAACACGAGAAAAAGAGCTTATTAAATTAGGTGAAGAAAATGCTAGGATAAAAGTTGAGTATTCTAAAAAAGACAGAGATGGAAACATTTTAATTTGTATTTCTGATAAAAAGCAAATTTTAGTAAATGGTGTAAAAATTAAAAAATTAAGTGAGCTATTAGGTAAAATAAATATTGTTATATTTACACCAGATGATATTAATATATTAAAAGGAACTCCTGCACTAAGAAGAAGATTTTTAGATATGATGATAGGACAATTAAGACCAAATTATGTATACATTCTAAATATGTATAATAAAACATTAGAACAAAGAAACAATTATTTAAGACAGATAAGACAAGAGGGAAAAGCAGAGAGTTTATTGGAGATATGGGATGAAAAGCTAGTTGAATATGGTAATATAATAAGTAATTATAGAAGAGAGTTTATAAATAAAATTATAGAAAAGATAAACATAATACATAAAAAAATAACAAATGATAATGAAAAAATTGATATTATTTATACATCTTGTTGTGAAAATAAGAAAAATTATATGGATTTATTAACACAAAGAAGAAAATTAGACATTATAAAAGGATATACAACAAAGGGGATACATAGAGATGATTTTGAGGTATACATAAATGACAAAGAATTAAGTATCTATGGATCTCAAGGGCAAAATAGAACAGCAGTATTATCGCTAAAATTGTCTGAATTACAAGTGATTCATGATGAAATTGAAGAAGAGCCAATTTTACTATTAGATGATTTTATGTCAGAACTAGATATAAAAAGAAGAAGAAATTTTTTGAATAATATAAATAATACACAAGTAATAATAACTTGTGCAGAAAAAATAAACTTTATTAATGAAAATGTGGATTATTACTTGTATCAAGTAAAAAAAGGAGAGATAATTTAGTGTATTTGCATATAGGAAAAGATACCTTAATAGATACCAATGGAATTATAGCTATTCTAAATATAGAAACACTAGAAAAAAAAGAAAATTTAGAAAATGTTTGCAAAAATATAAATATTAGTGATAAGATAATAGATGTATCAGAAAAAAATAAAAAATCACTAATAATAACAGTAGAAAAAAATGAAACAAGAGGATATATTTCTAACATATCCACAAGCACCTTAGAAAGAAGGACTAATAAAATTGGAGGTATAAAGTAATGGAGAAATACGAGCATAAATATGGAGCAGATCAAATACAGGTTCTAGAAGGATTAGAAGCAGTAAGAAAAAGACCAGGAATGTATATTGGTAGTGTTTCTGTAAGAGGATTGCATCATTTAGTATATGAAATTGTAGACAACTGCGTAGATGAAGCTTTAGCAGGATACTGTACAGAAATAAATGTACAAATAGAGCCTGGAAATATAATAAGTGTACAAGATAATGGTAGAGGAATTCCAGTAGATATACATCCGAAAACAAAAATATCAGCAGCAGAAACGGTATATACTAAATTACATGCAGGAGGAAAATTTGGTGGAGATAGTGGTTATAAGGTTTCTGGGGGATTACATGGAGTTGGAGCATCTGTTGTAAATGCTTTATCAACATGGGTAGAAGTTACTATTCAAAGAGATGGTGGCATATATGAGATGAAGTTTGAAAGAGGAAAAACAATAGAACCATTAAAGAGGATAGGAGATTCTGATAAAACTGGTACGAAAGTAAGATTTTTAGCTGATGATACAATATTTGAAACACTTGAATATGAATATGAAGTATTAGAAAATAGATTTAGAGAAATGGCATTTTTAACAAAAGGTTTAAAAATTACAATAGAAGATTTAAGAGAAGAAACACCGAAAAAGGCAGAATTTCACTATGAGGGTGGATTAAGTTCATTTGTAGAATTTTTAAATAAAAATAAAGAAAAGATAAATGCTAAACCAATATATATAGAAAAAGATGGAGAGGTTCCAATTGAAATAGCTATACAATATACAACTGCATATTCAGAAAATATATATTCTTTTGTTAATAATATTAACACAATAGAAGGGGGAACACACTTAGAGGGATTTAAAAGAGCTCTTACCAAAACATTTAATGATTATGCAAAGTCACATAATTTAATAAAGGAAAAAGACGGAAACTTACAAGGAGAAGATATAAGAGAAGGAATAACTGCCGTTATTTCAGTTAAAGTAAAAGAACCACAATTTGAAGGGCAAACAAAGACAAAATTAGGTAATAGTAATGTTACAGGAATAGTACAAAGTGTTGTTAATGAGGAATTTTCAGCATATTTAGAAGAAAATCCAACAGTAGCAAAATCAATATTAGAAAAATGCATAAGTGCCTCAAGAGCAAGGGAGGCAGCAAGAAAAGCTAGAGAATTAGTAAGAAGAAAAAATGCATTAGAAACTTCTACACTACCAGGAAAACTAGCAGATTGCAGTGAAAAAGATGCCGAAAATTGTGAAGTATATATAGTTGAGGGAGATTCAGCTGGAGGTAGTGCAAAACAGGGAAGAGATAGAAAATTTCAAGCTATTTTACCTTTATGGGGTAAAATGCTTAATGTTGAAAAAGCAAGAGCAGACAAAATATATGGAAATGATAAATTGAATCCAGTTATATTAGCAATTGGTGCTGGTATAGGTGCTGATTTTGATATAACAAAAATAAGATATGGAAAAGTAATAATAATGGCAGATGCCGACGTTGATGGTGCACACATTAGAACATTGCTTTTAACATTTTTCTTTAGATATATGAGACCGTTAATAGAAAATGGGAATGTTTATTTGGCGCAACCACCATTATACAAATTGTCTAAAAAAGGAATGACAGATATATATTGCTATACAGATGAAGATTTAGATGAATCTTTTAAAGAATTAGCAGAAAAAGGTATTGCAAGAGATCAAATTAATATTCAACGATACAAAGGTTTAGGTGAAATGAACCCAGAACAATTATGGGAAACAACAATGAACCCGGAAACAAGAATATTAGTAAAAGTAAAACTAGAAGATGCAATAAAAGCAGATGAAATTTTTACAATTTTAATGGGAGATGATATTGGCCCAAGAAGACAATTTATAGAATCAAATGCAAAATTCGTTAAAAACTTAGATATATAACGGAGAATAAGAAATAGCAAGGAATATTACCTTGCTATTTCTTATCGATAAAGCTAGTATTAATCTTCAGCTAAAACTAATATACCTAACTTTTAACCTAATATACATTACTGCATAAATAAGCTATTCACCAAATATATTAATCAGTTGCTCGACTATTAATGCACCAATAATAACCATATTCATCCACGAAGGGACTAAAAATGACCACTATAAAATACAAGAATAATCTTAACTTCGAATATATTGCATATATTACAACCATATATTAAAAATATAAAAAAATACAATATAGCTTACATACAAACAATATACTCTCGTCGCCGACTTATAATAATCTAAAGTTATTAAACCATTATAAATCTTTGCTCGAATAATATAAAACTCAAAAAATAAATCCCATATTACTCTTAGTTCAACTAATATTAACCTTATGCTAATATTATGTCTAATTTAATTTTTTTTATACATAAAAATAAAATAAAATAAAATGTCGAAAAATGGAATACGAAAAACATTGACTAAAAGCACAAATTATTGTAATCTAATTATAGTTAAAATTTATATTTTTAATTCTATAAAAAAGGAGGTTTATGAAAAAAAATAATTCTATTCAAGAATGGTTGCCTTTTGAAAGAATATTAAAAAATGGAATTATAAAATTAAAAAATAATTCTTATATAAAAATAATAAAAATATATCCAATTAATTTTAATTTAAAATCGGAATTGGAGAAAGAGGCAATTTTAAATTCATATAAAATATTTTTAAAAACATGCGATTTTAATTTTCAAATTTTAATTCAAAGTAAAAAAGAAGATTTATCTAAACATATTTCCAATATAAATTGTCAAAAGGAAAAAGAAGAAAAAAGTATATCAGAGTATTCAAATAAATATATAGAATATATTCAATCATTAAATCATCAAAAAAAATCATCATCAAAAAATTTTTATATAATATTAAAGTATAAAAATGATGATAAAAAAATTAAGACAGTAGATGATTTGGCGATTGAAAACTTAAATGATAAATATTTTAAGATAAAAGATTGCTTAAGCAGATGTGGAAATGGTGTTATAGATATAAATAATATTAATGATTCAAAAAATGTTTTATTTTCTTTTTTAAATTCCAGAATTTATTTAAATAATTAAAAAATGAGGTGATGAAAATATTAATATAATAAATAAAATATTTAATAAAAATAAAAAAAATGAGATGATTTTTTTACAAGGAACTTATGACGAAATTAAAGAAATAGCACCAACATATATTAATTTAAAAAATCCACAATATATAGAAATAGATGAAATGTACTATTCTAGTATATTAATAACTAATTATTACAGGGAGCAAACAGATTTAATTTTAAAAACAATAATAGATACAAATATTAATCTAAACATATCTATTTTTTGTGAAAAACAAGATACATATAGAACAATAAAAGATTTGACTTATCATATAGGCAATGTAGGCGTAGATTTAAAAACAAATAATCAAAATAGGCAAGACATAGATATTGCGGCATTTACGTATAATGACGCTAAATATATAAGAAAAGAACTACAAGTAAATAATGAGAGTTTATATTTTTTATATATTTATATAACAACATTTTCTACAAATTTGAAGGAATTGGAGTATTTTATTAATAAATTAGAAGGACTTTTACAAAGTAAAGGATTGCAAACACGTAAAGCATATTTTAGGCAAGAGCAAGCTTTTTTGTCTGTTTTACCAATAATGGAAAATAATGAAGATTTAAAAAATGTATTAAAAAGGAATGTATTAACAGGAGGATTAATATCAACATATCCATTTATTTCATCTGCAATTTTTGATGAAAATGGAATTTTTGTAGGAACTAATATTTATAACAATTCTTTAGTATTTGTGGATAGATATGATACAAATAAATACAAAAATGCAAATATTTGCATTTTTGGAACTAGTGGAGCAGGTAAGTCGTTTTATACAAAATTATTAATTTTAAGATATAGATTATTAGGGATAGAACAATATATTATAGATCCAGATCGAGAATATGGTGAATTATGCGAAAATTTAAATGGCACATTAATAAAAATTGGACCAGGTTCTGATACTTTTATAAATATATTTGATATAAGAGAAGATAGCTTAGAAGATGGTGAAACAGGATACTTAGCAAATAAAATTGGTAAACTAATAGGATTTTTTAATTTGATTTTCGGAGATATAAATGAGGAAGAAAAAGCAATATTAGAAGAAAAACTAATAGAGTTGTATAAAAGAAAAGGTATAACATTTGATGATAATTCGTTACATAAAATTGAAAAAAATAAAATTAATATAAAACCAGATTTTAAAGACACATATGATATGCCATTACTTGAGGATTTGTGTAATTTACTTGATGAAGATGAAAAAACAAAAATATTAAAAATAAGGCTAATTCCATTTGTGAAAGGTTCATTAAGTTTCTTTAATAATTATACAAACCTCAACTTAAATAATAAATTAATTGTTGCAGATATTTACGAGATGGGAGAAGAAAATTTAAAATATGCAATGTATTTATTTGTTGATTATTTTTGGGATAGAATAAAAAAGGATAGAAATATAAAAAAGGCAATTTATTTAGATGAAATTTGGAGATTAATAGGTGTAACATCCAATAAAGACGTTGCTAGTTTTATATATAAAATATTTAAAACAATAAGAAAATTTGGCGGAAGTAGTGTGGCAATAACTCAAGATATATCAGATTTATTTAGTTTGGAAGAAGGAATATATGGTAAAAGTATTTTAAATAATTCAGAAATAAAAACGTTTTTTGCACTAGAGGAAGAAAATATAATATTATTAAGTAAATATACTAATCTTTCTGAAAAGGAAAAAATAGAAATAAAATCTCTAAAAAGAGGAGAATGTTTGATGTTTGTTGGAAATGAACATATTTTGACTAAAATAGATGCAGCAGAATACGAAAAAAATATTATTGAAAAAGGATTGTGATAAAAAATGAAAAAAATAATTACCGCATTAGCAGAACCACAACTTAATAATGAACTAAAAAAGGAAAAGGATTTTATTGTCATTGGAAAAGATATTCAATATCAAGAAGGGGTAATAGAAATACTGGAAACTGAAAAAGAAGTGGACTTTTTAATAATAAGTGAAGCTTTACCAGGTAATGAAAAAATAGAAAATTTAATAGAAAAAATTAAGCAAATAAATAATGAAGTAAATATAGTAATTATTTTAGAAAATAAAAAAGAGGAGTTAGAGAAAAATTTATATTCAAAAAATGTATATTTAATTTTATATAATAAAATAGAAATTAAAGAAATAATTAAATTAATAAAAAACAAAAAAGAAGACGAAAACGAAAAAATAAAAAAAGAAATAAATGATTTAAAGAAAATTATAATAGAACAAAATAGCAAAAATAAGCAAAATAAAAAACAAAAAATAAAAGAGGTAAAAGAATTAAATTCACAAAAAGAAATTATTTGTATTTTAGGTAGCGGCGGTGTAGGGAAAAGTATTTTCACAGTTAATTTAGCTAAATCATTAATTTATTCAAAGAAAAAAATATTAATAATAGATTTTGATATTTTAAATAATTCTCTTCATACAATTTTAGGTGTCAAAAAATATTCTGAAAAAATCTCCAAAAAAATAAAAGAAAATAATTTAATAAAAGATAAAATAGGTTTAAAAGAATTAAAAATTAAAATAAATAAAAGAATTGATTTAATTTCAGGAATAAATTTATTATTCGATTCTAAATATAAAATTAATAATATTCAATTTAATAATTTATTTAATGATGTTAAAAAATTTTATGATGTTATAATAATAGATACTTCTTCAGAATGTTTTTTTAATTATACAAAAGATATAATAAAAAAAAGTAATATAAATATTTTTATTGTTGAGCCAAATTTATTGGAAATACAGAAATCAAAAAATATTTTAAAAATATATAAAGAAGAATGGAATATAGATAATAATGAAATAAATATTTTATTTAATAAGTTTAATAAAAATTCAATAGATATTAACATTTTAAAAATAATTTTTTCTGAATACAATATTATTGGAAAAATAGATATAAATAATAAATATAATTTAATAATAAATAAAAATGCAAATAAAATAGATAAAAATATAAAAAAAGAGTATTTAAAAATTATAGAAAAATATTTAATAAACAGAAAAAAACAAAATTTTATAAAAAAAATAAAAAATAAAATATTAGAAGTTAGGAGAAGTAAAAATGAATGATTTAGAAATAGGACAAAATATAGCAAATGTAAATAATTTAGAAAAAGAGCAAAATAAATTTTTAGAAACAACACTTGGAAAAACAATTAACACGGCAGTAAATATAGGATTAAGATGGGTACTACCAGATTTAATTGAAGATGAAATAATTAATATAAAAGATAGTTTGGTTAAGGGAGGTTTAAAACAAGGAATTAATACAGCAATTAATTCTGCAATAAATTTAGGAAAAAGTGCAATGGGAATATTTACTGGAAACTTTGAAAATTTATCACAAGCGCAGGAGGCAATAAAAAGCGGAGGAATAATTGATAGTTTATCAAATGTTTTAGATTCAGTACTAAGCAAAGTAACAAAAAAAGGTTGGATAAAATATGGAACATCAACGCTTATAAGGCAAGGAAAAAATGTTATATTAGACAATATTTCTAAAAGTATTGAAAATAGCTTTACAAATCAAATAAATAATTTAGACAAATTAGTAAAATATGAAAACAACTGGAAAGCGTATTATAAAGACAAAAACCTAAATGGAATGGAAAAAGAATATAGAAAAATAAACGAGAAGTTAAAAGAATTAATGCCATTTGAAACAGCTTTAAAACAGGCAAGGCAAATAGAAAATCTTCATAAAATAATAAAAAACAATGGAGGAGATTTTAATTTAACTCAAGAACAAATAGAATTAAGTAAAATGCTAGTTTAGTTACTAGAAATAACAGTTTTTTCTGCGTTTTTCCTTGCATAATTTTTTTCAGTTTAGTATAATTATAAAAGACAAAAGGCAGAAAGGAATGGTAAAAAAATGGAATCACGTGACGGAAAGATTATAGAAAGAGATATAGAAACAGAGATGAAAACATCCTATATAGATTATGCAATGAGTGTTATTGTATCTCGTGCTTTACCAGATGTAAGAGATGGATTAAAACCTGTTCACAGAAGAATTTTATATGCAATGTATGAAGATGGAATTACTTCAGATAAACCATATAGAAAGTGCGCTAATACTGTAGGGTCAGTTTTAGGAAGATATCACCCACATGGAGATGCTTCTGTTTATGATGCAATGGTAAGAATGGCACAGGATTTTTCATTGAGATATAGATTAATTGATGGACACGGAAACTTTGGTTCAATAGATGGCGATGGTGCAGCTGCAATGAGGTATACAGAAGCAAGAATGGCTAAAATTGCAGAAACAATGCTTACAGACATAGAAAAAAATACAGTAGATTTTATGCCAAACTATGACGATAGATTGCAGGAGCCAACTGTTCTTCCATCTAAAATACCTACACTATTAATTAATGGATCTTCGGGTATAGCAGTTGGAATGGCAACAAACATACCTCCTCACAATTTAACAGAAGTAATAAATGGAATTATTAAAATAATTGATGAAGATAATGTTACAGATGAAGAGTTATTATCAATAATTAAGGGGCCAGATTTTCCTACGGAAGGCATAATAATAGGAAGAGAAGGAATAAAAGAGGCATATTTAACAGGTAGAGGAAAAATTACAGTACGAGCAGAGGCAGAAATAGAAGAAACAAGCAATAATAGACAAAGAATAATTGTTAATTCTTTGCCATATCAAGTAAATAAAGCAAAGTTAGTTGAAAATATTGCTTCATTGGTTAGAGAAAAAAGACTAGAGGGAATTTCAGATTTACGTGATGAATCAGATAGAATAGATAGAGTTAGAATAGTTATAGAATTAAAAAGAGATGCAAATGCCCAAGTAGTATTAAATCAACTATATAAAAACACACAAATGCAAGATACATTTGGAATAATAATGTTAGCATTGGTAAATGGAGAACCAAAGATACTAACTTTAAGACAGTGTTTGGATTATTATATAGACCACAGAAAAACAGTTATATTGCGTAGAACACAGTTCGATTTAGACAAAGCATTAGCAAGAGCACACATATTAGAAGGATTAAAAATAGCTTTAGATAATATAGACGAAGTAATTAATATTATAAGAAACTCATATGATGATGCAAAAGAGAGATTAATGAAAAGATTTGGATTATCTGATATACAAGCTCAAGCTATATTGGATATGAGATTAAAGACGCTATCAGGTTTGCAAAGAGAAAAAATAGACGAAGAATACAATGAGCTAATGAAATTAATAGAATATTATAGAGAAGTATTAAGTAGTGAGCGACTAGTATTTGATATAATAAAAAAAGAATTAACAGAAATTAAAGAAAAATATGGAGATGAAAGAAAGACAAAAATAGCAGCAGCCGAAGGCGAAATTGATGTAGAAGATTTAATTAAAGAAGAACAAAGCGTAATAACATTAACTCACTTTGGATACATAAAAAGAATGCCTGTAGATACATATAAAAGCCAAAAAAGAGGAGGAAAAGGAATAACAGGCATAGCAACAAGGGAAGAAGATTTTGTAAAACAAATATTTACAGCATCCACACATGATATTATATTATTCTTTAGTAACAAAGGAAAATTATATAGATTGAAAGGATATGAAGTACCAGAAGCAGGAAGAACTGCTAAAGGTACAGCAATTGTTAATTTATTAAGCCTAGATCCAGGCGAAAAAATATCCGCAGTTATACCAATCAATAACTTCTCAGAAGGAAAATATTTATTGATGGGAACTAAAAATGGACTAATAAAAAAGACTGCACTTACAGAGTATAATTCAGCAAGAAAAACGGGATTATTAGCAATCACATTAAAAGATGATGATGAATTAATAGATGTAAGACTAACAGATGGCGAAGACAATGTTGTAATGGTAACAAAAAAAGGTATGAGCATTACATTTGACGAAAAAGATGTTAGACCAGTTGGAAGAACTGCACAAGGAGTAATTGGAATTAGACTTGATGAAGATGATAGTGTAATAGGTATGGAGTCTATTATTTCTAACATTAAAGGTACCCTTCTTGCCATAACAGAAAATGGATTTGGAAAGAGAACAGAATTAGAAGAATATAGAGTACAAAATAGAGGGGGAAGAGGTGTAATAACTTATAAAGTAACACCTAAAACTGGAGATATAGTTGGAATAAGAATAGCGACAGATGAAGAAGATGTTATGCTTATAACTGACAATGGCACTATAATTAGATTAAATGTTAAAGACATAAGTATATTGGGTAGAGCAACGCAGGGAGTAACTTTAATGAGGACAAATGAAGGTAAGGTAGTAAGCATAGAAAAAATATCTTTGGAAGAAAGTGAATAATATGATGAATTTTAAAAAAGATTCAGTAAACCCAATAATGCTTCTTATTGAAAACCTTGGCGAAATAAGTATTTTGGCTGACGAGGTAGTAGATAATCCAGACGTAATATCAGATAATCAGGAGAGAGAAATATTAACAGATATATATGGAAAATTTATGAAAGAAAATATGGAGTTAATAATTGAAATAACTAAAAGCTCTGAGCAGGAAGAAGGATACAAAAATGTGGAAGAAATTTCAAAGTTTTTTTATAAAAGATTGAATAAGCTTAAAACAGATGCTGTAGTAAAAAGACAAGAAAAAAGTATAGTAGCAATACTGAGTCAAAGACTACCAAATGGACTAAAGCAACAAAAACTTATGGAATTAGCAGAAGAAATAATGCAAAAAAACGGAGATAAAAAAGGTGCAAGAATCAACGATGTAGGATATCTAAGGAAACGTATTTTATTCACTGCAATGGATAAAGGATTTGTTCCTCCTCACGGTACAGAAGAAGTTGGTGATACAGGAGATGAAGAAAGATAACAATATAAAAAATCTGTGATTAATTGATTAATCACAGATTTTTTTAAATCTTATATCTTCTCCGAAAAAATAGCAAATATTGTAATCCCCAATTATTCTAGAAACTATTCTTTCATCATAAGTATTATATAAGTTTTGTAAACTTAAATTTGTAGAAATTATTGTTTTAGTTATATTTTTTTGATTTAACAACCTTGTATTAATTATATTAAATAATTCAGTGAATTTCATGTTATTAACACATTCTGTGCCTAAATCATCAATTATTAATAAATCTACATTTAATATACTTTCTAAAATATTAGAATTATTAGATTTGCCAAACCTGTAGTCAATTATTGTATCTAACATTACAGGAGCTGTTTGATATAAAACGGTTTTTCTTTGCTTAATTAATTCATTTGCTATACAACTAGAAAGGAAAGTTTTGCCTAAGCCTGTATTGCCAGTAAATAACAAGTTTTTTTCCTCTGCTTTTTCAAAGTTATTGATAAAACTAAAACATATATCTTTTATTAATTTTATATTTTCTCTAGGAGAAACGTCTGAGTGATATTTTGACTCATCTATTTTATCAGAATAAAATAGTTCATTAAAATTCTGAAAATTTTGATTCTTTATGTTATAAATATTTGATTTATTATATTCCAAATCAAATATTTTTTGTTTTAGACAATTGCACATTATAGAATTAGAGCCTTCTACAATATATCCGGTATCTTTACATATATTACACTCAAATTTAGGTAAAAAGTAAGATTCATTTATTCCGAGAGAATTTAAAACCTGTTTTTTCTTATTTTTTAAAACATTAATTTTTTCTTGAAATTTTTCTAAAAGAGTGGGATCATTTTTATTTATAAGAGATTTTGCAGTTGAAATAGCTAGAAAATTTAATTCGTCATCTATCTTTTGCAAATCTGGGTATTGCAAATATAATTCTTTTTTTCTTATATCAGCCATTTGAATTGCATTAATTCTTTTATTTTCATATTCTGTTAAAAGTTTTTTTAGAGTAGAATTATTCATTTTTTCACATCCTTATGCTTCTTGTTTTTTTTTAACATTTGCGTATAAATTGTTTAAATTATCATAAGTTCTTTGTTCATATTTGTTATATCCAGAAGATTTTTCTAAATTCTGTACATTCTTATTTTTCTGTTTCATTTCCAATAAAAATTTTTGGATTTCGTCAGAATTGGTAAATCCTCTGTCATGCCAATCACTTAATAATTTATCTAAATAGTCAAAATTTGGATTGGCTTTAGATGTAGTACGTTTTAATGCAATTTCAATTATATCTAGGTTATATTTAAAGTCAATTACCCACTTTTCGATGTAAGCGTACTCGTACTGAGATAAATTTCTTTTTAAACCTAATTTCTTTAAAATATTATTAGCAATTATATTTAATTTTTCTTGTTTTTCATAATAAATATCTAAATCTGTAAAAGTTTTGATATTATTTTTAGCCCATGCAGCAGCAACTGTTTGGATATAATTTCTGTGTAATGCAGATTTATCAAAGCAGTAACCAAATAATGCAATCATAACTTCTTCATCAAAATTGTATTTTTTGAACCATAATTCAATATCTGGATACCATGAAGTAGGCATTAACCCAGAAAAATACTTATTATTAATATATTCTATAGCTTGAGCTCTTTTTTGACCTTCTGCAGATTTTTTTAGTTCTTCAGCAGATAAAGATGTTTTAGGTTTATATATTTTATATAACTCAATTTCTTGTAAATTATTAATAATATATCCTGTATTTTTTTTAGTAATTACGCCAATATCTTCCCAATACTTTAAGGCATCCTGTATAACCTTTAGAGGAAGTACTAATTTTTTTGATAAATCATTTAGTTTTACGTCTTTATCATATTTAGACAAAAATAATAAATACAAATATACTTTTATAAAATCACCATTTGCTTGTGATAAGTATTCTGAGAAAAAAATATCTGGTATTTCTGTTTTTGAAAACAAAGGTAATATTTCTGTATTTTCTAATTTCATAGCATAATGCCTCCCCAAAGTTTATTTGTCAAATTATATCATTTTCTGAATATTTTTACAATAAATCTTTTGGGAAAACACAGTTTATATGAAAAAAATTATAATAAATGTTATTTATACAAATAAAGTTTGTTTTTTAGTAAATATTTAAGAAAATATTTGAGAAAATACACAATATTTTCATTATTTACACCAATAAAAGTGAACAAGAGCAATGGGAAACATAATATGATAATTGCACTTATTTTTATATATAGACTGTTAAAAAAACAATTTGATATAAAAAATATTATACAGGCCCATATTAAATTTAGTATTAGAGAGCTGTAAGATATAAAACCAAATAATTTATTGTCAAAATTGTAATTTTGAGGAAAAATAAAATTCATTAAGACCTCCTATTAAATAAATTTGGTGATATGCCAAAATTATTTGACACATCTGTAGAAATTCCGCCGATTAATTGCCTTATATATGAATTAATATGTACTAAAGCGTATATACATCCTAGGTAAGTTAATTTTGACATAGTATTAGAATTGAAACTAATTGAAAAAACTAGTAATAGTATTAGAGCAATAAATGATTGCATTATTAATAGTGAAAAAATACATCTAATCCATGATTTGAAAAACCAACTTGTTGAATTGTTTAATAATGTCAATAGTGCAAATGGAGTTAGTAGGCAAAAGAGTTTTATCATAATATACCTTAGAGAGTAAGAAAAAATTAAATTAAAAAGGCTGATAGTTATAAATGTTTTGGAAATTCCATCAAAGGAAAAAATATTAAAGTCAGAAGTTATAGAATATATATCAACATTTAATTTTTCAATAAGTTTTGAAAAAGAAATAGAAAAACCAAATATGGACTGTCCAAGCTCTTGTATAGAAGAAGAAAGCAAATGATTAATATTTAGAATCTGCTCACAAATAAAAAATGAAGAATTGATACTAATACCCAAAATAAGCAGTCTAAAAACAAAGTGATGAGGTGATTCTACAGGCTGACTAGTATAATTTGAATAAGCAAGTTTGACTGCATAATATATAACAAAAGCAATTAATAGAGAGTTTGCAATTAATAACAAACCATTAGTTGAAGAAGTACCAAATATTTTTTCAAAAAATGATATTTTTAATATATTTGTATCTATAAAAGCCAATTCATCTAATATTTCATAAAGGGTTGTATCAATGGAAGACAATAGATTGTTTAACAAATTGTTTATAGTTTCAAAAATTATATAAGAAATATTTTGTTGCTCCATAAATATCACCTATACTATAAGTGTTTTTATGGCGGATAATATTAAGTCAATTGCTAAAATAAATCCATAAGAAAAAAGTGAGCTTCTAATTAGCTTTTTGGCTATCCTTATTCTTTCTTCATCACCAAAACTAAATTTTTTCATAAATACACCTGTTCCAACGGCAACAGCGGCAGCCGGTGTAGCAAGCTTTAGAAGCCATTCTTCTATTTTAGTAAAAGCATCATTTAATTTAGTAACTATCTTTGGTGTAGAATCAAAAAAACAATAAGAAATGTTAAAAATATTAAATAATAAAATAAAAAATAGTAAAATAATAATAATTTTTTTAGTAAAAGTTTTCATGAAAATCCTCCTTATATAAAAAATATGGTATTAATTTTAATTTTTGGGGTGGTATAATTTTGGAACCATCTAATAAAAAGCCTAGGGCAGTAAAGTTCTCCAATTCTTGAGTAAAAAATTTTGTGTCATAGATAAAATCTGTTTGAATAGATGTACTAATGGTTTCCGAAATGTTAGAATTTTTAGAATTCAACGAATTAGTTAAATAACTAAATACTGTTTTTTGTGCATTTTCAGAAATTGAATGAGAAGATTTTTCTTTATCCTCTTTACCAATTTGCTTTTGTATATCTTCTATTGTAAAAATGTCGTCAGATCTAAACCATAATTTATTTATTAAATTTTGAATAATCATTTTTACAGTAGCTTGATTATTAATGGTATTAAGAAGAGATGTATAGCTTTGTGTTGCCAGAATGTTAATGCATTTTGCTTCCCTACTTTGAGAAAAAAAGTTGCTGTCTGTTTCCGTACAGTATTCATGATATTCGTCAGAAATAAATGCAACACTTCTATTAGAAATTTGAAAATTATTTGCTAGCCTCATCATGACTTCTGATTGGAAATCTAATTTTAAATATGCTGATATTATTTTAGACAAAATTGCATATTCACTGATATTCATATTTAAAACAACTATTTTTCCATTTTCCAAAACATCTTGAAAACCTAAAAAATTAAGTTCCTCTAATGGTGGAGAAAAGGTTTTTAAAATATCATACTCTCCAATAAAACTATTAGTAATGCGTGTTATTTCTGATTTTATAATAGATAAAGTACGAGGGTCTAAATTTAGAAATTCTTTTTCAAAAAAGGTTATGGAAGAAAGTAAATCATAGGTTTCGGTATGATTATAATAATTATTATTAAATTTTTCTCTTAAAATTTTTAACTTATCCAGATAATAATCATTAACCATAATTATTTTATGTAATTCATCAAAAGTTACATAACCATCATTATAAAGCCTGCATAATTTTATAGCTTCTGCTAAAACCTGCTCAGCTTTGTCTAACCAAAAAGATTCTGTATTATTTTTAGAAAACAGCAAAAGAATCGTTTTTAATCTATTTGCTAAGACAGAAGGCTTTAAGTTTGGCTTGTGTAAAGGGTTATATTTGTAATTTCCATTTAGTTCAATTATAATTAAATCCTCTTCTCTATTATATACTTTGCAAAATTTTTTAACCTGTTTATAGTAATTACCTTTAACGTCTAAAATAAGCATTCCAATCTTTTTTTCGAAATTATTGGACTTATATTTAATTAGTTGTTGTGTAAAAGGATACATTGCACTACTTGTTTTTCCAGTACCTATCGTTCCAGTTACTAAAATGTTTTGGTAAAGACTTTTTTCAGGTAAAAATATTTTCTCATCTGTAAAAATATTTTTTCCTATAAAAAGAGAGAGTTCGTTGGAATTAACAGAGGATATATGTTTGGGATGCTTAATCTTTTTAGAAAAAGTTTTTATAAATGGACGGATAAATAATGAAAAAAATGAACTAGAAAGAATAATGGATGAAAAAATATATGAGATTACAAATAAAATTTTTATGTATTTCCAAATCAAAGGTTGTTCTATACAAATGTCGAATGGATGTAACCCGTATTCAATAATAATTGTAGATGATGTAAAAATAGGATAGAAGATTTTTAGACCAAACAAACAGGAAATAGAAGATAAAAATAAAACGAAAATAAAGTGTGCAATAAAAATCACCTCCATTATTTGATTTTAATATTTAATTTAGAACCTTGCAAATTGTGGGAAACATTAATGTCGAAGAAATTGTAAATTGAGTAAAAAACAATAAAAAGATTAAAAATAAAGATAATAAAAAAATAGTCTATTAATTTTAAAATATAATATCACCTCCCAGTTTTTACCATAATACAACATTTTTGAAAATTTGTCTATACTTTTTGTAAAAAATTGTATTGATATTTGTTTTTCTTTTTGCTATACTTAATAAATAGAATCAGAACAAAAAGAAAGAGTGATAAATTTGAAGGAAAAAAACACAAAAGAAATAAACGAAATAAAATTTAAAAAGAAAAAAAAGGGAATTGGTAAGAAGATTTTACTTATTATAATATTTATATTACTAGCGATTGGAGTGATTTTTGGTTATAAGGTTTATAAAAATGGAGGAGGAACAAAAGGACTATTGATGACTGCTATAGGGCATGATAAAGATACGGTTTTATCATTAGACAAAATGTATTGCCTAATTTTAGGGAAAAGTCAAAATTTGACAGATACTTTAATATTAGCTTCATATGACCCGAAAGATCAATCAGCTGCTATGTTGTCAATACCAAGAGATACATTTATAGGGGATTATAAGTCAAGTGCAACTGCCTGGGATAAAATAAATTCTGTATATCAAACAGAAAATGGACCACAAAAGGTAATGAAATATGTGAGCAATCTTACGGGAATAGATGTTAAATATTATCTAATGGTTGATACAGAAGCATTAAAGGTTTTAGTAGATGAAATAGACGGCGTAACCTTTAATGTCCCAATTGATATGAATTATGATGATTCAAGCCAGGACTTACATATACATTTAGAGGCAGGTGAACAACTATTAGATGGCGATAAAGCAGAACAGGTTGTTAGATTTAGACATAATAATAATGGTAGTACATACCCAAGTGAGTATGGACAAGAAGATATAGGAAGAATGAAGACACAAAGAGCATTTTTAACAGCTTTAGCAAAAAAAATGTTAAGTTGGAAAAGTGTAACAAAAATAAATGGTATATTAGACATTGCACAAAAATATGTAGAAACAAACTTGGATTTTAATGCAATAAAAGATTATATACCATATGCAGTGGAATTTGATATAAACAATTTGAAAACAGCAGCTTTACCAGGAGTACCAGAGTATGCAAATGTTGTATGGATATATAGTAGTGATAAAGAGGAGACAAAGAAAGTAGTAAATAAGCTATTTTTCAATATAGATGAGGAAAATTCTCAGATTAGCAGTGAAGAAAGAAGTAATATAAAAATAGAAGTATTAAATGGAACAGGCGATAAAGATGAATTTGAAAAAATTATAGATAGAATAGAAACTGCAGGATACAAAGTAAAAAATACAGGAGAGACCTCTAAAACAACTAGGACAACAATAATAAATAGAAATTCAATATCTGAAACTGCAATATCAGAAATAAAAAATGCTATTAAAATAGGAAATATATCAACAGGAAATTATTCAGAAAATATAGATATAACTATCATTTTAGGTAAAGATAGTATAGAGAAGTTAGAAGATTAAGCTTCTAACTTCTCCTAAAAATTGCAAAAAATATAAATATTACAAGTAAGATTAAACCAAGTCTAAAAATAATTAAAACAAAGTTAACAATATTAACATCAGTTTCAGCAATTAATTCAGATGTATAAATTATTCCATCAATATCATAGGTAATTTTTCCAATTGTGCTTCCTCCTTTTATTGGAGCAACAAGTGGAGTATCTAATTCTAATTTAGGTTCTAAATTGTTAATATCAAAATTATTTTCCAAAAATACATTAATATCGTTTTTAACTAAGATATTTAAATTTTTAGTATCTTCGGTAGCACCTAATACACTAACTTTTGTAACAACTGAATTAGCTTTTTTTATATTCTTATACGAATAATTACTAAAACCATATTCAAAAAGTTTTTTACAATCTAAAAATTTAGGTACTAAACTTCCGTTGGTATCTTCTGCACCAAGAATAACAGCTATTAATTCTAAATCATCTTTTTTTGCAGTGGCTATTATGCAATCCTTTGCCGGATTAGTATAACCAGTTTTTAATCCAGTTGCATATGGATAATAATAATCATCTGGTGAATGGTGGGATAATAGTAGATTTGTGTTATAAAAAATTCTATTATCACTATTATATTTATCTGTTTTAGGTAGGTTATATACAGTTTTTTGAACAATATCTTTTATCGTTTGAAATTGCATAGCATGCTTAGCAATAAGCGAAAGATCATAAGCAGTCGAATAATGATTTTCATCATGAATACCACTAGGATTTTTGAAATTTGTATTTTCACAACCTATTTCTTTAGCTTTAGAATTCATCATATTGGCAAAATTTGCTATAGAGCCACCAACATGTTCTGCAAGCACATTTGCAGCATCATTAGCAGATGGAATTAATAATACATGCAATAATTGCTCTATTGTTAATTTCTCACCTTTTTGCAAATATGCAGTGGAATAACCGGCCGGTACAGAATCAACGGCACTGTTACTTACGGTGGCAACATCAGTTAGTTGGCATTTTTCTAATACCAAAATTGCGGTCATAAGCTTGGTGGTACTTGCAGGATACATCATTTTATTTAAATTCTTTTCAAATAATATTTTACCGGTTGAATATTCCATAAGAACGCATACTGGAGCTGATATATTGATTTCTGCAGCGTTACAAAATTTATTAATTGATAAAATATTAAAAATAATTATTAAAAAGCAAATAATTTTTTTTATACGTCTCATATAAACCCCTCTAATATAACTATATATTAAGTGTCTGAAAAATTCAATACTAAAATTAAACAAAAAAGGAATGATTTAATTGAAAAAAATAAATAATAATATCAAAATAATTATTATAATTGGAATAGTAACTTTAACTATATTTGTTGTAATACTACTAAAGAAAATTGAAGAAAACAACTATAATAATTACAATTATGAGGAATATTTTGGAGAGCAAGAGAATAAAATAGTAGAAGAGAAAAAAACAATTGTTGTTCATATTACAGGTGAAGTAAATAAACCAGGGGTTATAGAGCTGGAAGAAGGAAAAAGGATCATAGATGCAATAAAAACAGCGGGAGGAGCAACTTCAAAAGCAAATTTAACTCAAATTAATTTAGCTTATGTCTTAAAAGATGGTATGAAGATATATATTCCAAATATTGAAGATAAAAATGTAGAATATATTACAACAAACATCGGTGATAGTGATGATAAAGAAAAAATTAATATAAATCTCGCAAACGAAAAAGATTTACAAAAGTTGCCAGGAATAGGAACCTCAACTGCAAAAAAAATAATTAAATATAGGGAGGAAAACGGGGAATTCAAAAATATAGAAGATATAAAAAATGTTAAAGGTATAGGAGAATCCAAATATGAAGAAATAAAGGAAAAAATAGAAATATAAAAAAATAAACAAAGATAAATTTTTTCATAGGTATTGACAAAAGGGGATAATAGGGGTATACTTAGTTAGTAAGTAAAAATATCGCGGGGTGGAGCAGTTGGCAGCTCGTTGGGCTCATAACCCAAAGGTCGCAAGTTCGAGTCTTGCCCCCGCAACCACTAATACCAAGCCTTTCAAGGTTTGGCTATTTTTTTATATTTGTGAAAAAGTGACGGAAAAGTGACGAAAGTTTTTGAAGCAAGTTTATTTTAAACAAATAAAATGATATAATATGAAAAAATTAGAGGTGAATTTTATGGAAGAAATTTTCAATAAACTTATGCACAATACAACATTTTTAACTATACTTTCAGGAGTTATAGTTTATGTATTAAGTCAATGGTATAAGGAGAGTATAATTAATCCTGAAAAGCAATATAAAGAATTAAGGCAAAGAATTATTTATACAATTACTCTTTATTGTTGCTATTATACTAATCCATATAATCCTTTCAAAGAAAAGGAAAATGTAAGAATGAAAGAGGAATATGATTTAGGAAGTAGTGAAATGAGAAGAATATGAGCGGAATTAGCTGGATATATAGGAACAATTCCAAGGATAAGATATAAAAGGATAAGAAGATTAAATAATGTTTTACATGCATTAATAGGTATTTCAAATGGATTTTATAATGTATCAGACCATTTTGATACAGCAGAAGCAAATAGAAAATGTGAAAAAGTTATAAGGGAAGAATTAAAAATTAAGTAAAAGGGGAATATATGATAGAACAAGCAGAGAATCAAAATGAAAACTTATGTATTAATTATTTAAAAGTTAGCTTTATAAAGAAAGATTTTGTTGAAAATTTTGAGACTAATTATGAAGAATATCTTACTGAATTTATAAATAATTCTAAATTTGTTATAGATAATGGAAATAAAAAGTTTAGAGTAATAAAAAAACAGTCGCATGGCGAATGTGATGTAACAAATGACAAATATTCAATAGATTATAAATTGTTAATAGATAATAAAACTATAGAAAATATGAATTATTATAGTGAAAATATTTCTGTTTATAATGATGGAGCAGTGGGATATAGTGCAAGTAAAAAAAACGGAGAATATAGGATACATATCCTTTTAAATATATTAAGAACTTTATCCAAAGAGGATATTAATCAAATAGAGAATTCGAAAAAAAGTGATTTAACAGAAATCCAAAAAATAGTAAAAGACTATATAAATAAAATTAAGAAAGACAAAAATATACTTTATTTTATACCATATAATTTATTTTTTAAGGATAGAAAAATGGATAAGGAAATGTTAAATTGCGCAATTGATAAATTAAACGAAGGCTTGAAAGGATTTTTAGAATATAGAAATGCACATGCAGAGAATAAAGATACATATTTTAGTTTTGTGTCTAATGAGAATATGGTGTTTTTAAAATATGAAAACAAATTAAAATTGTATGATATAGTTTCAATTGAAAAAAGTAAATTGTATTTGAAAATTCAAGACATTAATGACTTTTGGTGATTTCAAGAATAAAAGATAATAATGTGTATAAAGTATAAAGAAGCGGAAATAAACCGCTTCTAATTTATTTTGCTTGTAAAAAAACATCCATTTTATTCGCAACATCTTGAAATTCGTTATCAAAGAAATGACTATAAATACTATGAGTTACTGTAACATTAGAATGACCAGCCCTTCTGCTAATGATTTGTGCCTGTATTCCGCTCGAAATTTGAAGGGATATAGAAGTATGCCTTAGACCATGAAAATTGATTCTCTTTAGATTGTGGCGCTTAATTATCCTATCTAATATTTGAGAAGGAGTGTCAGGATGCATATCTGTTCCAAAATCAGTAGTAAATATTCTTTTACTATTTCTCCATTTATCGCCTAATCTCATTTTGTTTTCTAATTGTTCTTTATGATATTGTTTTAAAATATCTAAAGTTGTTTTAGAAATATATATAATTCTATTACTTGTTGATGATTTAGTGTCTTTTTCAAATATACCTAATTCTTTTGTATATTGAGTAGTTTTATTTATATTAACAGTAGATTTATTAAAATCAATATCAGACCATGTTAAACCTGTTATTTCTCCACGCCTTGCCCCAGTATCTAAAGCAATCATAATAAGTGCTTGATATTTTAGGCATTCATTTTGTAAAGCATTAGCTAATTGTTCGACTTCTTCAGGAGAATAACATTCTATTTGTTTTTTCTTTATTTTAGGTTTTTCAATTCTTGCATTTGGATTATTTAAAATATATCCCCATATTACAGCTTTGTTTAAAGCAGTAGAAATTATAGTATAATGATGTTGTATAGTTTTATCGGAGTAATTTGTAGTTGTTCTTAATTCATTATAAAAATCTTCCAATATTTTAATATTTAAATCTTTAATATGAATATGACCAATACTTTTATTAATGTTATCAACCCAATGTCTATTAGATACATAAGTTTTAGGAGACCATATTGTTTTAGAATATTCTAGCCATTCATTTAATAATTGTTCCATAGTAATTTTATTTTTATTTATGTATGTATTATTTTTAATACTTAGCTTTAGTTCATTTTCTCTTAATACCGCTTCTTTTTTTCCACCATGAAAAGTTTCAGTATGACGAATTCTTTTGTTTCCGTTATAGCCTATAGGAATATCAATTTTGTATTTCTTATTTTTTATTAGTTCCTTTACTGCCATAGTATACCTCCTTATCAAATTTTTCTAACATTTTTAAAGCATCTGATATAGTTATTTTTTCTGATTTTACTAATGAGGTTATTTTTTTATATTCTTTTTTGAAAGCTTCGCGTATATTTTTATATTTATTTACTTCTTCTTCATCAATATTTTTAATCTCTATTTTTTCACTTTCACGAACATATTTATTATTATATTTTGTTATTAAAGTAGCATATTTCATACTTAAAACATTTTCTTTTCTTTTGATTAGATAATTTTTACGATTCATTAATTGCTTGCAAGTAAGAGAAGTATTATTAAATAAATATTCACAATATATTACATTTTCTTTATTCACAGGTGTTATAAAATACCTATTACAATTTTCACATTTTTTTATATAAAATTTATTATTAAAAATTTCATATAGTGAACAAATTAATAAATCTATTAAGCCATTACATACATAATCTTTTTTTAAATCAATTTTCTTTTCATTAAACAAAAGTGCATTTAATTTTTTATTATTATCTTGGAGATGAATTTTTTCTTCCAATTGTTTTTGAGAGTATACAAAGTTTGTATAAATAGTCGGACTAGGAAGTTGTTTATTTAAAAAGTCTTTAACATATGCTAAAAACAGATTACTTTTACAAAAAGCTTTATTTTCAATACATTTTTCTATATATATTCGCAATATTTCAATTTGCTTTTGTGTATTTTCTTCAAATTTAAAATTATTATTATCTAAAAGGCTTAGTGCTGAAACTCCTAGTTTTATGTATTTCTTAATTGATAAATTATCGGGAATATCAGAAACATAAATTTTAATATATTCTTCAAGTTCATTATCTAAACCATCGGTAATTTCGATTTTTGAATTTTGTAGAACAGAATATAAAATTTGTTTTTCTTGAAGGTTATTATTTTTCTTATTCATATTTTTCTCCTTGTACTTTTGTTTGTTTATTATACAACAACAACATACATAAAGTCAATAAAAAAAATGTATGTTTTTCTAAAAACAAAAACATAGAAAACAACTTATTAAAATTGTTATTGTTGTTTTAAAGTAATAAATGAAGGGAGGAAAAAGAATGAAAAATTTTAACCAAGAAATTAGGAATAGTATTTTAAAAAACAATTTGAGATATTGGCAAGTTGCTGAAAAATTACATATAAACGATGGAAATTTTTCAAGACTATTACGAAAGGAGTTAACAAAAGAAAAAAAGGATGAAATTTACGAAATAATAAAAATATTAAAGGAGGAACCAAAAAATGAACAATGAAGATAAGATAATGAATATTAAAGAATTAAGTCGGATATTTAAATTGTAGTGTTTCACAAATAAGAAAAATGGTTTATGAAAACAACATCCCAAGCTTCCGCATTGGAAATAGGATAATGTTTACACGTTCGATTATTAATAAATGGATTACTAACTTACATAATGATATTGATATAGGAATATACGATAATGAAATAGGATAATCAATATATGAACAAAATTCAGGAAGTAAAACAAAGAGTGGATATTGTAGCAGTAGCGCAATATTTCGGAATTGATATAAATAGGAGTAATAAAGCCAAATGTTGTTTTCATAATGAAAAAACTCCTAGTATGTCATTCCATAAAGAAAAGCAAATTTTTAAATGCTTTGGATGTGGTATAGGTGGAGATGTTATAAAACTTGTATCAGAAATATTACATATAAATCCGTATGAGTCGGCTAAAAAAATTAATGATATTTTTAATTTAGGTTTAGATTTTAAAAAGCAAAAAACTTCAAAAATAGAAGAGAAGAAATATAAAAATGAAGTAAATTTAGTTAACAAGTTTAGAGAATGGGAAAATGAAATATTTCAAGATATGTGTGATTACTTTCATCTTTTAAGAAAATGGGAAGCGATTAAGGATTTTGGAAATGATTTGTTTGTGGAAGCATTGAAAAACAAAGATTATATTGAGTATTTAATAGATGAAGTATTTATTAATGGAAATGATGAAGACAAAATATGGATGTATAAAAACAATAAGAAACTTATAAATAAAATAAAAATTAAATTAGAAAATGAAAGGAGAATAAAACATGAATAAAGAATTAATAAATCAATTAATGGAAGCAGAGTTTATGCCATTTGAAATTGAAAGAATGACCAAAGAGGAAATAATAAATGAGGAAACATTTAATTATATATTATCCATAGAAGATGATTTTAAAAGAGAAAATATAATAATGCAGATAGAAGAAAAAGCAAAGGAAAAGAAGTGTTTATCAAATTTTAAAAATTTATTAAAAAAATATAATAATCAAATAATGAGGGAGAATAAACGAATTATAAGAATTGAAAAAATGAAACATAATGAATTAGGAGATAAATTATTAGAAGAAAACTCAATAAAACTATATGGAGATAAGTTATATATATATGATAATGGAGTGTATAAAGAAGATAAAATAACTATAGATAAAAAGATTATAGAAATACAACCAGACTCTAATTCAGGATTCAGAAAAGAAGTATATTTATATTTATTGTTAAATGCAGAAAAAGCTGAAATTGATAAAGAAAGTAATATTGTTAATTTCAAAAATGGATTATATCATATAGATAAGAAAAAGTTATATAGCCATACTCCAGAAATTTTTTCTATTAATCAAATTGATATTAATTATTGTGATAATTGTAGAAAAGTTGAAGCAATTGACAAGTATTTAGACAGATTAAGTTCATACAAAAAAGAAAGAAAACAAGCTATATTAGAAATGATAGGTTATGCTATGACTACAAGTGTTAAGTTTCAAAAGGCTTTCATAATGTATGGCGAAAAAGCAAGAAATGGAAAGTCTACATCTTGTAAATTAATAACAAAATTAATAGGTAAAAACAATGTAGGAAATGTATCATTTAAAGATATGAATAAAAATCGTTTTGCAACTAAAGGTATAAAAGGAAAACTTTTAAATATAGGAGCGGAAATGAGTGAAGAATACATTGAAGATGTAAGTATGTTTAAGATGTTTATATCTCGGAGATTCTTTAGAAATAGAAGAAAAATTTAAAGAAAGAGAAACTATATCTCCTTATGCTAAATTTATATTTAGTGCTAATGAGTTACCAGTTGTTTCTGATAAAACAAATGGATTTTATAGGAGATTACATATAATTCCGTTTGAAACATCTTTTACGAATGAAGATTCTAAAAACTTTAATTTTGATGAATTGATAACTGAAGAAGCATTACAATATTTAGCTAAGATTGCTTTAGAGGCATATTCATTAATGGATGTAGAATTTTTAAATTATGAAGAAAGCAATAAAGAAGTGGAGAAATATAAAATTAGTTCTAATAGCATATTAGCATATATTAATGATAAAGAACAAATATCTACTTTAATTAATAAATATAAAAAAGATGCATATATAAAAGGTACAAATGTATTTGAAGATTATGAAAGCTATTGTAATGCTAATAAATATAGAGCTGTAGGAAGAACAAAGTTTTATTCAGAAATTGAAAAAATAAGTAGAGTTAAGCTTAAGAAAATAAATAATCAAAATTATTATGAAATTAATTTATAAATATTTAATTATAATATAAGTCCATTTATTAAATTAAGATATTTCAATATGTAAGGGTATTTATGGAATTATTTTTTATAATATAGATATATAGTATAATAAAAAATAAAGATAAAAAGTATAATTATATTAAAAGGGTTCAAAAAATAATCCCTTTATTCCCTAATTAATAATACGGGGGGATTTATTTCATATTTAGTGAAGGCTTAGTTCCAGAAATTTTATATCTAATATATAGAAAACACTGATTTGCAAGGAGTAAATCAGTGTTTATTCTAATTCTTTTATAAAATCTTTTAACATATCTTCCATAGAAACATTAAATATTTTGCACAAAGCATAAAATTCATATTCTTTAACGATTCTTTTACCAACTTCAATGTTTTGTAAAGAAGATTTAGGAATATCAATTCCCATTAATTGAAGCTTATTAGATAATTGAGATAAAGACATCTTATGAAGTTCTCGATATTTTTTTATGTTTTTAGATATTACATTCAATTTATTATTATATTTTAATATCTTATTCATATATACATTATTTCCTTTAATATTTTTTTTATTTATATTGATTTTATAATATAAAAATGCTATTATTGTCTTACTGGTAATACGAAAAGCATTCAGAAAGGAGAAAATTTATATGTTAATAAAATGTAAAGAATGTGGAAAGAAAATTAGTGATAAAAGTATTAGTTGTCCTAATTGTGGATGTCCTTTATCAGAAATGATATCAAGAGGAACTGTAAGAATTAAAATGCCTAACAATATTGTTACAGGATGGGTTGGTTTATTTTCATCCAGAGATGCCTATGTAAAAGATGAAAATGGAGAAGTTTTATGGAAAGGTAAGCATGGAGAAAATGCTTCTTTTGAAATTGAATCTCCAACCAAAATAATTATAGATTTAGGTGGATGGGCAAATTCTGTAACCGGAATTGTGCAACCTAAGAAGAAATATTCTCTTGTTCAAGATTTAGGAGTGCATATGCTTGCAACTTTTAGATTGACAGAGGTAGATATGATAGATGCTGAATAAAAAATATATAGAAAATTTACATATTTTGTTTAAAATTAATTTGTAAAAAAGGATATTAAATATGGAAATAAACAATGTTATTAAAAAAGAAAGAAACAAAGTAGAGAATAATGATAAAACAAAGAAAAAATATTTATTTATTATATTAGTTATTTGTATAATAGTAATTATTACAATTTCTGCAATTGCTTGTTTTATATTAGTTATATATCCAAAACGATGTATTGGTATTATAGAAAATAATTATAATTTACAACAGTATTATAATGTTTCTAAATATGATTCAAAACTTGATTTAATAAAAAAATATTTACATGATGATGAAAAATATAATAGTGTACAATATAAAGTAAAGATATCAAATGCAATTAAATTATTTGAAGAAAAACAATTTTTGAATGCTTTAACAGAATTAGAAGCTATTAAAGTACCAGATAAAAATGTATATAATAAAATTAACGAATGTAAATATGAAATAGGAAAGGAATATATTGAAAAAGAAGAATATGAAATTGCATTAACTTATTTAGAGAAAGTAGAAAATAAAGATGATATAGATGTATTGTTAGATGAAATTCATTGTAATTTAGCATTAAAGTTTTTGAAAGAAAAAGAATATGTACAGGCTATGGAAGAAATTAAAAAAGTAAACAATAAGCAAAATGAAAACTTTAAGGAAATAAAAAAACAAATACATTATGAATATGGAAAATACTCTTTAAGTATAGGAAATTATAATGAAGGTATTTCTTATCTGGAACAAGCAAAAGATTATAAAGATGCAAACACACTTGTTAATAACGCATATATTGAACAAGCTGAAAAATATATTAAAATAGGAAATTTAAAGGAAGCAAAGCTGATATATGATTATTTAGATGAAGAATTGGAATATAATGAAATAAAAGTTTCAACAAGAAAAAAGCAATTAAATAAAATCGAAGGCATGATTGAAGCTACAGGCAAACATTATGCTACTAAAAGTTATTGTGAATCTAGAAATGTTTGGAAATATGATGGAAGATGGGATAGTTGGTATATAGATGAAGCTGATTCATCGGAATATATTGATGTTAGTTTAAAATTAAATGATGATGGAACTGTAACATTACATGCAAAAGCATATTTTAAAGCGTTTAATAATTTTTCAACATTGCAGGAATATTGTAAAGCGAATATTTTTTCGAGAACGATAGAGATAAAGAATATTGAACACATACCATCAACATATAATATAGATGAAGATACAAAGCTATTATTTTCAAATGGAAAATTTAAAATTGAATATAAAAAGAAAGATGATTATTCTATAAATTTTTATAATGTTTATTCAACAACAGTAACTTATTAATTTATATAAAATATACAGAATAAATAAGGGGGAATTAAAATGGAAGGTAATAAAAAGAAAAAAATAGTAATAGGAATAAGTATATTAATTATTTTAATATCTTTAATAGGTATAATCATATATGCTGTAAATAAGCCTAAAGTTGAATTAAATAAAGCTATATCATATATAAAAGAAGGAGAATATAAAAAAGCACATGATTATATCAATAGTACTTCCAACGAAAAAAATAAAAGAATAGTAAAAGAAATTTTAACAGAAATATTTTGTTATAAAATTGGAGATGGCGTAGAAGAAGTAACAACCATATTCACAGAAGGTACAAATATTATATATAAAATTGATATAAACAATATTGATTATAGTTTAGACGATAATCTTACTGTTAGAGTTGAAAATTTACAAGAATATATTAAATTAAAAGATGATTTTTCAAAGGAAATGTTAATAGAAGAAATGGACGAAATATATGATATGTACTTTGAAACAACAGAATATGTACATTTAAATTTTAAAGAATTCATGAATAGAATTTTTGATAAAACCTTTGCTTCAGAAATACAAGAAATTTCATCGGATTTGTATACGATTTCTGTAAAATTGAAAAATATAGGGAATATATACGAGTTTCTTCCAGAAACACAAGATATATGGGAAGAAATAGAAAAATATGTATAAGCATTATTTAGAAGCAAATTATAAATCAATATAAATAAATTTATAATGTTTTATAAATAAATATGATAATTTATATCAATAAAAAGTCTATGGAAATCATATATATTTTTTGAAAATTAGAGTAGGATAATTTATTACGGATAAATATTGAAAAAGGCTTGATATAAGGGATTAATATATATTAAATCAAAAATGCAGTAGTTAAAACAAACAATAAATCAGAGCTTGTGCATTAGTGTCACAAAAGAGTGACGAAAAAGTGACGGAATTTATAATAAGTTATGAAAAAGTATATAAAAATATAGTAGTTATATCCGTTATATGCGTTGAAGCTGTAGTAGTTTATGCTAATATATAAAAACATATAAAAAGTGCCTTAATGCACTCATAACCCAAAGGTCGCAAGTTCGAGTCTTGCCCCCGCAACCAGATAAATTAAGAGTTCTAGAAATTAGCTAGAACTTTTTATTTGTATTTTAGAGTAATTAGCGCAAAATTTTAAAACAAGTTTTGCAGAATTTTACTTGTTTTTTGGATAAATACAATATATAATTATTTACAATAAAACATGTTTTTGCGTTGATATTTTAAATAATAAATTGAGGAAAAGAGTATGGAAGAAAATATATTTAATACAATTAGACATGAATATAAAATTGAAAACTGTATAATTGAAAAGAGAAATGATTCAACAGATGGAAATGTATATACTATTTTTGACAATCAAAATAAATTTATAGCTAAAATATATAAACAAGAAGAACATACAAAATCAATGATTAATCTTCACTTATTTTTAATAAAAAATGGATTTATTGTTCCTAATATAGTTAAAAATATAAAAGGAGATTATTATTGTAACATAGAAAATAATTACATAGTTGTTTACACTTTTATAAATGGCGAACAATATGGGCAAAAAATTGAGAATATAGAAAATATAGAATACAAAAATAATATTGTAAGAAAACTTGCAATTCAATTAAGAAAATTGCACGAAATTACAAGAGATAATAATTTTAATCTTAAAGAAATAGAAATTCATAATTTAAAAAAAGAGAATGAGAGGAAGTCTGTTTTGCATTTTGACCTAACAAAGGATAATATATTTATTTGCAAAGATAAAATCGGCTTTATAGATTTTGATGATGCAAAATATGGAGATTCTTTATTTGATGTGGCAAGTGTGATATGTTTTTTGTTTATTTCTAAAAAAAGAGGAGTTGATGAAAACTCCATTAATGTTTTTTTAAACAGTTATTATAATAACGAGACAGAAGTTAAAAGAAGAGAAATCCACATGATAAAGACTTATGCACATGAATGGATAAAAGAAGTATTAAAAAATGAAAATTTAGATAAACCAATAAAAGAAAGTTTTATATTTAAGGACAAAATGATAAGAAAAATAAATATAGGAGGGAGTAAAAATGAGGCACACAATGAAATTAAAAGAGGATCCATTTGAAAGAATGAAAAATGGAACCAAAACAATTGAATTTAGATTGTATGACGAAAAAAGAAGGAAGATTAAAGTTGGGGATGAAATTGAATTTTTTAAATTACCTAAATTGCAAGAAAGAATTTTGGTTAGAGTTAAAAATTTATATAGAGGAGATTCTTTTAAAAATTTGTTTAAAATAATATTTCCAGATAAAGATAATAAAGAAATAAATAATAAAACTGAAGAAATGCTTAAATATTATACTCATGAACAAGAAAAAGAATATGGTGTAATAGGGATAGAAATTGAGATAATAGATAGCAACTTTAGATATACATATAACAAATTAGTAAGAGATAAAATTCCAGAAAATATTGATAATATGAAGGGGAGAAAAAGCAAATATAAAATATTAGATGATGCGGAATATTTGAAAGAATTAAATAGAAAAGTAATTGAAGAAGCTAATGAATTTATAGAGGAAAACAGTATAGAAGAGCTAGGCGATTTGATGGAAGTTTTAAACGCAATAATGAAACTAAAAGGTTATAAGATTGAAGAAGTAAACAAAATTATGAAGGAAAAAAATGAAAAAAAAGGAGCTTTTGACAATAAAATATTTTTAGAGTATATTGATGAAGAAAAAAGAAATTTAGATGAAGAAGAAGAATTGCAAAAAAAATTTAGAAGATAGAAAGTGGATATATTAATAAAATTATTAAAGAAAAGAATAGTGAAAGTTCCATTAATATTTGGAAATTCTTCCACCTTTTATATTTGCTTTAGCAGCATTAAAAAACATATTTGTTTCACCTATAAATTAAATTATATAATATTATATGCAAAACAGATATAAAGTGTGATTTAAAGTATATTATAATAAAAAATAGAGGAGTTAAATAAAATGATTGTTGAATATGACCAAAAATATGATGAGCAAATTAAAGACTTATTAGTAGAACTACAAAATTATCTAATAGACATCGACGATTGGCATACACAAATAATGTCGCCCCAATATAGGGAAAAAGCATACGAGATGGACATGAAGAAAGTTAAAGAACAAAATGGCAAAGTATTTGTGTCTGTCGAAGACGGAATCGTTAATGGAGTAATTATGGGCGTTGTTAACAAGCCAGATGAAGATGACAAACTAACAAACGATTGTGCAAAAATAGGAATGGTTTTAGAATTAATCGTTAGCAAAGCAGACCGAGGAAAAGGCACGGGCAAAAAACTACTAGAAAAAATGGAAGAATATTTTAAACAGATTAATTGTGCCAGAGTAAACATAGAAGTATTTGGACCAAACAAGAGAGGATTAGAATTCTATGGAAAAAATGACTATATTGTTAGAGATATGATAGTATCAAAAAGGTTGAGAGAATAGAATTAAATCCAGAAGATGGTAACTCTGACTGAAAAAATATCTCTTCCAACTTTGTATTAAAAAACAAGGAGAAAATATTATGAAATAAAAGTTACAATAAGAGAATCACATCCACCAACATGGGGAAGATTACGAATACCAGCAAATATAACATTTAATGGAGATAACTGGGTACATGATATAATAATAGAAAAAGAAATAAATGAAGAAATAGAATATCCATTGTGTATAAAGGCAAAATCAGGAGCATATCCAGAAGATTGTGGGGGAAAATATGAATATGAAAAATATTGTCCAAGTGATAATGAAAGATTTTATAGTTATTTAAAATTCTTTAGTTTGGATGATTTAATAAAACAAGGGAAAGCATATTTGAAAAGGTCAAACAATATACCGATGGCAGTGTTAGGATATTTGACACCAAAAGAAAAAAGAGAAGAATTAGAAGTATGTGCAGCATAAGAATAAAATTTAAAACTTACAAAAATGTATAAAATTTATTTTATGTATTTTTGTAAGTACTGGTGCGATAGCACCAATAATAAATTCAATGGTACTACATTTTTTTATAAAAGTTTGTTTAACATCATTGACACAAATATAAAATTTTTTCATATAACATAAAAAAACTATTGATTTTTTTAAAAAATAGTGTTATTATTTTAAGTAATTTAATCAAATCGTTGATTCAGAGTAGTAAATATTGCTGAAGATTATAGAGAGTAATTGTTGGTGGAAATATTACATTAGAGGCTTTATTGAATGGACTGATGAGAGCAACCCGAAATTTTAATTTTAAAAGTAGGCGTTGACGGGAATCCAACTCGTTATAAATGGGCATGTATGTTGGTACATAGATATTAGGTGGCATAGCAAGATATTACTCTTGTCCTATTATTAGGATAAGAGTTTTTTTGTATTTATGTAATGCTTCTAATTTAAAGGTGGCATAACAAGAACACTCTTGTCCTTTATATGGATTAAGAGTGTTTTTTGATTTTCTGAATGGTACCAATGCAATATATTTTTAAATTTTTGAAAGGAAGTATGAATAATGAATTATGGTGAATTTGGTGGACAATATGTGCCACAAGAATTAAAAGAAAAGTTAAATGAAATTGAAGAGGAGTTTGAGAAAGCAAAAAACGATGACAATTTTAAAAAGGAATATTTATATTATTTAAACCAATATGTAGGAAGGCCTAGTCCGTTATATTTTGCAAAAAACTTAAGCGATTATTCCAAAGGTGCAAAAATATATTTAAAGAGGGAGGACCTAAATCATACTGGATCTCATAAAATAAATAACGCTTTAGGGCAAATACTTTTAGCAAAGAGAATGAACAAAACACATATTATTGCAGAAACTGGTGCAGGTTCACATGGAACAGCTGTAGCAACAGTATGTAGCTTATTTAATATGAAGTGCAGTATATTTATGGGCAAAGAAGATATAAAAAGGCAAATGCCAAATGTTGAAAGAATGAAGATATTAGGAGCAGAAGTTATAGAGGTAAAAGAAGGAAAAGGAACATTAAAGGAAGCTGTAGATGCAGCATTTAATTATTTGTTAGAAAATCAAGATGTATTTTATTTAGTTGGTTCATGCGTTGGACCTAGTCCATATCCAAAAATTGTTAAATATTTTCAAAAAATCATAGGAGAAGAGGCTAAAGAACAAATATTAAATCAAGAAGGAAAACTTCCAAAAGCTATAATAGCTTGTATTGGTGGAGGTAGCAATAGCATAGGATTGTTTACTGATTTTATAAAAGAAAAAAATGTTGATATATATGGGATAGAAGCAGCAGGAAAAGGTCTTAATACAAATCAACATGCTTCAGCTATTTATAATAATAAAATTGGTGTGCTACATGGAATGAAAACATATATTATGCAGGATGAGAATGGAGATATAAGAGAAGCATATTCAATTTCAGCAGGATTAGATTATCCAGGAATAGGACCAGAACATGCTTATTTAAAATCAATTGGAAGAGTAAAATATGACAGCATAACAGATAAAGAAGCTATAGAAAGTTTTAAGCTATTGTGCAGATTAGAGGGAATTATACCAGCATTAGAAAGTAGCCATGCAATAGCTTATGCAGTTAAAATTGCTAAAAACTATTCAAAGGATGATTCTATTATTGTTAATTTATCTGGTAGAGGAGATAAAGACTTATTTACTATATTAAATATTTAATAATAATTTTAGATTAGGAGGGTATGATGAAGAAAAAATATTATAGAAGAAAAAAAGAAAAAGATTGGCGGAATATATAACAAAAATAAAATAAGAAAATAATAAAAATAAATATAGAACTAGGAGGAATTTATTATGAAAAAAATACCATATAGAACAAAAAGCAGCTATTGATGAAGCTTTAAAATGTAAAGAAACAGGAGAAGAAAAAACAATTTTATTTGGGCTAACTGGAACAGGATATTTTGATATGACAGCATATAGCTCATATATTGAACATACAATGGGAGATTATATTCAAACAGATGAAGAACTAAAAAAATATGCAAATGAACTACCAAAAGTATAAAAACATCTAAAAAAGTGGAAAATATACGATATAATGTGGATAATACGTTAACAATTAACATAAAAAGTCGTAAAATATGATGTATAAGCTATTTTCAAAAGATGATAGTTTATGCGCACATTGACAACAATATATAAACCATGAAAGGAGTGTTCTTTATGAACAAACAAACCATTCTTAGCGGAATCCAGCCTTCTGGTGTTCAGACTCTTGGCAACTATTTGGGTGCCTTGAGAAACTGGGTAACGATTCAGCATGAATACGATTGCAAGTTTTTCATTGCTGATTTGCACTCAATTACCATTCACCAGAACCCGGAAACCCTGCGTGAAAACACAAAGAAAGCTGTTATGCAGTACATTGCTTGCGGATTGGATCCTCAGGTAAATACTATCTTTGTGCAATCACATGTTCACGAACATGCAGAGCTTGCATGGATTTTGAACTGCTCTACCTATATGGGTGAATTGAGCAGAATGACACAGTTCAAAGATAAGTCTCAGAAACAGGAAAACGTTGGCGTTGGACTGTTTGACTATCCTGTGTTGATGGCAGCAGACATTCTGTTGTATGATTCTGATTTTGTACCTGTTGGTGAAGATCAGAGGCAGCATCTGGAAATTACCAGAGATATTGCAAGGAGATTTAATTCTACCTACAATAAGGAAATCTTTAAGATTCCCGAAGCCTTTATTTCTGAAACCGGTGCAAGAATCATGAGTCTTCAGGACCCCTCAAAGAAAATGTCCAAATCGGATCCTAATCCTAACGGATATATTTCTTTGCTTGATCCGCGTGATGTTATCATCAAAAAGTTCAAAAAGGCCGTTACTGATTCCGAAAATGTCGTAAGATATTCGGATGAACAGCCTGGAATCCAGAACCTCATCAACATTTACTCTTCGATTACTCAGAAGTCTACTTCTGAAGTCGAAAAAGAATTTGAAGGTGTAGGCTATGGAAAGTTCAAGGTAGCTGTTGGTGAGGTAGTCGCAGATGCTCTCGAAGGAATCCAGAAGAAATACAATGAACTGAATTCTCCGGAGTACGACTCTTACTTAACGGAAATCTATGCGAAAGGAGCAAAAGTCGCACATGGAATCGCAAAAGAGAAGCTTGAGCAGGTTTATAACGCTGTCGGTTTTGTCGGCAAAGCCTAATCAAGCGACAATGTATGAAGACTTACAATTTTTTAATAATTCTTTTGCTCCATGTTCTTGATATCTTTTTACCCACTTTCTAACGGTTTGAACTGAGGGAATATTAAAATATTTTGCAGTACTTTCAATACCAAGTTTTTGTTTATTATGATATTGAACAACCATTAATTTAAATTCATCTGAATATTTTGACATAAAATGAACCCTCCTTATTAAACTTTTTTGTCTAATAATTTGGGTTCACTTCAATTATAGAGCAAGTGCATTTTTATTTATTATACTTTTTCTTCATTAAATCTAACCATTGTAATATATCTTCTTTTGTTATAAATCCTTTATTATACCAGTCTGAAAGTAAACAATGTATATAAGCAAAGTTAGGATCTCGTTTATTAGATGTATAATGTAAAGCAAAACTTATAATATCAAAGTCATAATTATATACAGAGTCTGTTAAATAATTAAATTCTTTTGCAGAAGGAACGTGTTCTATGGATCTAATCATATTTTATACTTCCTTTTCTCCTAAATCTTCAGAAAATCTTAATAAATATCCATCAGGATCTTGTATTAAAAATTCTTTATTTCCTAACATTTTATCATCTTGTCTATACCAATTTTCTTGAATATCAAAAGTTATTTTATAATTTGAATTTTTAAAACTATTATATATTTCATCTAGATTTTCTACTTCTAATTGAAAGTTGATACCATTTCCAAAAGGATAGGAAAGGGGAGAAACATCCCATTTATCATTATTAGCAATTTCTTGTAACATAAATTGAATTTCGTCCAAACTTATAAATGCAAATTTATTCTCAGGTCTATCATATTCCACTTTAAATCCAGCAGTTTTATAAAAATTTAAGCTATTTTTTAAATTAGTAACAGATAATTCAGGAATATTTTTACTAAATTCTAAATATTTTGAACTTCTTAATATTTCACTTTCGAAATATTGCTCTTGAAAATCTGTTAGAACTCGTATTTCATTATTTGAAAAAGATTTATTTTCAGGCACAATAATTAATTTATCATCATTATCGTTTAGTCTATGTATTATTGCAATGCATTTACCTTTAAAGGTCTCTATTGGCTCATATATTCCAAGTATGTAACAATCCAATTCCTCTCCATCACCACTTATTGTATTTGGGACATATCCATAATTTACAGGATAAATAAAACCATGTTTGGGATGTTTACTACCTAGAGGTCTGTCAATTGTTACTTTCAAAGTTTTATTTAAAAAATCAATGTTATTCATATTTACATTTTACCTTCTTTCAAGTTCTTTAATTATATCTAATTTTAATACTTTCCAAGTCCTGCTCCATTTTTTAAGAATACTTTAATTTGTGTTATTATGTGAGGAATATTATAATTTCCACCAAATTTATTATTGTTTAACAATTCTTGATTAAGTTCTACCCATTCTAATTTGTTTTTTTCTTCAACTAAATTTACATCATGTTTTAGAATTCCATAATAAACTTGTAAATTATTCTCGTATTTAAAATAATTTAAATCCATAAAATGGTCTAATTCAATATCGTTTTTACTTATTCCTGTTTCTTCAAATAGTTCTCTATAGGCTGCTTCATCATTGGTTTCATTTTCTTCAACTTTACCACCAACAAAATTATATTTTCCCTTATATGGATTTTTAGATCTAATACAGAAAAGTCCTTTATTTAAATCTTTATTGAATACAACTATTAAATTTAATTTTCTCATATTCTGCTCCTTAAATTTACTTTACTAATGAAATTTTTATTCCAACAATACCATATTGTTTTTCTTCATCATGACTATAATATTGATACATTGCTGATGTTTTTCTTTTTATTTCTTCATCATCATCAAATAATTTTTTAAATAAATTTTCAAATGTATTATCCCTATATAAATCTAATACATCTACAAGGATAGTTTCTTGTAAATCAGGTAATTTAGAAAATTCTATTTGATCACCAATGTTTATCTTGCTTCTTTTTCATCATATAATCTAAATTCCACAGTTTTTGTTCCACTTTTAATTCTTTCAAATGGGCTTTCTTGTAATTTCATTTTGTGTAGCATGTTTTTTCACCTTCCTTCAACCAATTTAATAATATTTCAAATTCTTCATAGTGATTTTTGAAAAATTTATCTCCATTCATTAAAGAATTAATCTCATCTATAGAGAGCCAACAAACAGATTCAACTTCTTCTTTTTGTAAGGACAAATTTTGAATATTAGGTACATCCATTTTGATATAATAGTCATCCCAAAAAACTTTTTCTGAATCAGATCTGCCAGAATAATATAGTTTTAAATCTTTTGAATTGATATCTAATCCAATTTCTTCTTTTACTTCACTTATAATTCCTTGAATACTATTTTCACCAGACTTTGGATGACCACCAGTAGTAGCATATTTGCCATTTTTTATTTTGCTTCTTTTTTGAATTAAGAATTTTCCATCACTATTTTGTATAAATACTAAAACGACAACTATGTAGTTGTTATCTGGAATAGAATCACCCTTAAAGATAGTTTTTCCTGTTAAAACTCTGTTAATATCATATAAATCTCTTTTTTCTATATTTTTCATATAATTTCCTTCTTTTAATTATTTTTTTATCCATAAATACATTCCAGTTATTTTGTCAGGCTTGTATTTAAATCCAGCCTTTTCATAGAATGGTTCATTACCAGCAGTAGGGGTTAATTCTATTTGCATTTTTTCGCCAACACATTATCTTCAATTAATTTTTTTAATTCTGATGTGATTTTTAGCCCAATACCTTGGCATTGAAATTCAGGCTTTACACAGATATCTGTTAGTATACAAACAATACTATAATCACCAACAACTCTACCTATGCCAGCTAGTTTTCCGTTGACAGTTGCTTTTACCATATACATTGTATTTTGTAATGCTTTTTCAATTTGCTCTCTTGTATATGACTTCCAACCAACAGATTCAACCATTTCCAAGAATTCATCTACTGTAATAGAATAATCTAATTTTACCTCCATCTGTACCCTCCTATAATATAAATCTATTATCATTTTCAATAATATCAATTGTTCCATTAACTGATAAATTTGTAGTATCTAATATGCTTTGAGCATTATAATTTTTATTTTTAAAGCTATTTAATAAAACAATACAACGTTCTTTCATTTGACAATCTTCAGGTCTTTCCTTATCTCTTAAAAGTAATGTTTTTTCATCAACTACTAAGACAACGAATTTTATAGTATGGTTTTTTAATTTATTTTTTATCAATTCAACACTTTCAGGATTTACAATATAATTAAAAATAACATCATATCCATCTTCAAGATAAGTTTCTATAGAACTTAAACAAATTTTCCAGAATGTATCTAGATGATTTCCTTCTTTCCAAGCTTGAACATATCCACCAACTACTTGATGATAAATTTCATCACCTTCAATTAGTGCAGATTTATTTTTTGATTCTGCTATTCTTCTTGAAATTGTACTTTTTCCCACTCCTGCAGGACCAGTTATTATATATAAGTTTGACATTTTAATCCTCCAAATACTTTTTTATAATTTTATAAATTTTATCGCTGTGAATAATATAACTTCCGTGTTTTTCGCCTTTTATTATTTCTAATGTACTATTTTTAATATTATTTGCAATTAACTTTGTGTGTTCTAATTTTATAACATCTTTTTCACCAGCTAATACATGAACTGGAATAGAAATTTTTTGTAAATCTTCTAAAGGAATATTAGGCTCATCAAGCATCATCTTAATAAATTTACTTCTAGTGAAAAAGTAAAATAATTTAGTTAATAACATATCAAAAGTTGTAAAAACATCAGGAGATATATTTGCACCACTAATAATTAAATTCGATAATAACTCAGGCTCTTTTATTGAAACTAGTAAGCCTATAATTCCTCCGTCACTAAAACCATAAAATGTAGGTTTTGAAATTTTTAATTCTTTTATAAAAGCAATTGTATCTTCTGCCATTAAATCATAAGAAATTTCTTTTGGATTATCGCTTTTTCCATGACATCTGCTATCTAAAGCATAAACGGTATGAGTTTCCTCCAATTTTTCAATTAAATTGTCAAAAATTTCATGTGTTTCTTGATTGCCATGCAATAAAATTATAGGCGAACCCTGTCCATAAACTTCATAATTGATATTTATATTATTTACTTTTATTAGCATAGAAGTCTCCTTTCATAGATACTTAATCTTTAAATTCATCTATAGTTTTTAGTTTAGATTTTATTTTTTCATCTGATGTGTACTTTAACCATTTTTCAAAGGTTTTTGCATCCAAAGTGCCACTTTTATATTCTTGTAAATATTTCAAAGCCAAAGGTTTCCAATTTTTATAATTTTCTTTATATTCTGGAATATCTGGATGCCTTTTTACTGCCATAGCTTTTTTTGCATATATTTGTCTATATTTGCCATATACAGGTTCTTCATTTTCTTTTCTTTTTTGAGATGTTTTAATTCCATATTCTTTACAGGTAATATCTTCTGAATATTTACCATTACAATATAAAGTAATATTCTTATCAGAGAAAAAGTATTTACCACAAACTTGGCATTTCTTTATATAATCAATATCATTTAATACTATATGATAAAGAATAATCACAAATATAATCTTCAGATATTTCTTTTAAGTCTTTAGTAATATTTTGGAAAATATAAAATCTTTGAGCATTACTTAAATTGTTTAATTTTTTTTCTCTGTTATTATTAAAAACATAGTCAACGAAACTTCTAAATTATAATTGAATTTTGGACCACTAAGTTACATAACCTAACGATTAATTATATAGAAATTTCTTAACGTATCAATACTAAACTGTATTGATAAATCAAGCATTGACACTTATAATAAATTTTTATTTTATCAGTTAAGAGGTTGTTCGAATTATTATGTCATCTAAAAATTTTAATTATAAGTTGGACCATTTTTCACTTACAATTAACATTTGTTATTAAGTTTCCAGTTTTGTGATTTGGTGTTTCAATTATGTATGTTAGTTCGTCTTCATTTTTTCTGTATATACTGATTGAAGATGTATTAAGCTTTCCATATTTTGATTAAGTTTTTTCTTATAAAAATTGGCAAGTATTCTATCTGTGTGAATATTGCCAATGTGGTTTGTATTAAAAACTAGTAATTATTATTGTACCATAATATGATATGCTTCTCAATATTATGCATACAATTTTTGATACTTTTTATTTAATTATTAGTGTTTTTGGCAAAACTGTTAAATTTTTTATTGAATGTGTTTGTGTGTGAAGGCATATGAGGTTATATATATGAACGATTTTATATATATAATCAAAGGGACGTATGGAAAATATCTATAGGTTAATACAAAAGTAAAAAATGCAATGTCTTTTGCTGTAACGTTGTCGAGTTTCACGAAATTTGCGATTGCATAGTCACATGCATTCAAAAAGTCAATTGCACGAGAGCGTTCAGCCTCAGTACTAGCAGCATTTGCTTCATCCAGATAGTTGTATCTCTGATGATCCTTGCGTTTCACATCATTAACTAAGTTCACCTGATATCTTACGATGTCAATTGAATATTGATAAAAATTGTGATATAAGTATTTTATTATTTTTAGAGTATTTTCTGAAAGGGAATTTAGTGTATGAAGTATAAAGATGTAATTGAAAAAATGTCTTTGGAAGAGAAGGCAAGTTTGTGTGTTGGTAATGATTATTGGCATAGCCTTGAACTTGAAAAGTATGGGATTCCTAAGATTACTATGTCAGATGGACCTCATGGGTTGAGGGTTCAAAAAACTAAGGCTGATAATCTTGGTATAAATGAAAGTGAGATTTCTACGTGTTTTCCTGCTTCTGCTAGTTTAGGTAATACTTGGAATAGAGAGTTGATTTATTTATTAGGAAAAACTTTGGGAAAAGAGGCTAGAAAAGAAGAGGTTAATATTGTTTTAGGTCCTGCTATTAATATAAAGAGAAGTCCTTTGTGTGGTAGAAACTTTGAGTATTTTTCTGAGGATTCTTATTTAACAGGAATTCTTGGCATGGAATATGTGAAGGGACTTCAAAGTCAAAATGTTGGAGCTTGTGTAAAACATTTTGCTGTTAATAATCAAGAGAATAGAAGAAGAACTATTGATGTGGTTATTGATGAAAGAGCTTTGAGAGAAGTGTATTTAAAGGCTTTTGAAATGATTATAAAAAATGCTAAACCTTGGTCTATTATGAGTGCTTATAATAAGGCTAATGGCGAATATTGTAGTGAGAATCAACATTTATTGAATGATATTTTAAGAAAAGAATGGAATTTTGATGGGATTGTTATTTCTGATTGGGGTGCTGAAAATGATAGAGTTAAAGGATTGAAAGCTACTCATGAGTTGGAAATGCCTGGTGGAAGAGGTAATGGTGCCAAAGAAATTATTGAAGCTGTTAAGAATGGAGAAATTTCTGAAACAGAGTTAAATGAAGCTGTTGATAGAATTATTGATATTGCTAGAAAGGGAAGTAATCAGTTTGCATATGATGAAAAGTTAGGAGCATATTTAGAAATGAATAAAGCCGGTAAAGAAACTTCTTTTGAATATGATCAGAAGGTTCATCATGAGATTGCTGAGGAAATTGCTGAAGAGACAATTGTATTATTAAAAAACGATAATAATATTCTTCCTATAAAAAATAAGAAAATTGCTGTTATAGGTGATATGGCCAAAACTCCAAGATATCAAGGTGCAGGAAGTTCGACTATTAATCCATATAAGATTGAAAATGCTTATGATAACTTGGTTCAAAATGGAATTGATGTTGAATATGCTCAAGGATATGAAAGAATTGAGTCTGAAAATGATGAAAAGTTGAGAAGTGAAGCTGTTAAAGTTGCTAAGAATAATGACGTTGTACTTGTGTTTGCAGGCCTTACAGAGAATTATGAATCTGAAGGTGTTGATAGAGAAACTTTAGATATGCCTGAAAATCAAAATAAATTAATTGATGAAATTTGTAATGTTAATGAAAATGTTATTGTTGTTTTGTCAAATGGTTCTCCTATATTGATGCCTTGGAAAGATAAAGTTAAAGGGATTTTAGCAGGATACATTGGTGGAGAAGCTGGCGGAAAAGCTGTTGTCGATTGCATTCTTGGTAATGTGAATCCAAATGGTAAATTGGCTGAAACTTATCCTAATAAATTAGAAGATACTTCTTGTTTTAATAATTATCCTGGAAATGAAATAACTGTTGAATATAAAGAGTCTGTTTATGTGGGATACAAATATTATGACAAGGTTGGAAAAGATGTGTTATTTCCATTTGGATTTGGTTTGAGCTATACAGAGTTTGAATATTTTGATTTGAAAGTTAATATTGAGAATGAAAAGGTAGACATTAGATTTAAAATAAAAAATGTTGGAGATGTTGCTGGAAAAGAAATCGCTCAAATATATGTTAAGAAAGCTGATTCTGTAGTATTTAGACCGGATAAAGAATTGAGAGATTTTGCTAAGGTTGATTTAAATCCAGGTGAAGAAAAAGATGTTCATATAGTTCTTGATAGAGATTGTTTTGAATATTATGATATTGAAAATGATAGATGGCAAGTTGAGGCTGGAGAATATGAGATTTTAGTTGGAAAATCAAGTAGAAATATTGTTTTGAATGACAAAGTAGTAATTAATTCAGATGATGTTTGTGTAAAGAAAGAATTTTGCGAAAAATATTATACTGGTGATGTTCAAAACGTTGCTGATGAAGAATTTGAAAAATTGATTGGAAGGAAGTTGCCAGATAAGGTTTTGAAGATTGAAGATATTACGGCTGAAAACACTTTGGAACAGATAAAAAATACTGCGATTGGTAAAGTGATTTATGATAATCAGATTGAGAAAATGAATAGATTATTGAGAGAGCAAAATGTTAATAAGGCAACTAAGGTTATGATGGATTTACAAAAACCATTAAAGAAATTTTATGAGAAAAAGAGTAGTAAAATTACAAAAGAAATGGTTGATGAATTGATTGCAATGGCTAAGAAAGGTGAGTTTTCAGAGAATAATGCATTTGTGAAGGAATATTTAAAGTAGTAAAAAGTTGGAATGAAAGGATTTGAAGATGATAAAAGCAGTTTTTATTGATATAGATGAAACACTAACAAATAGTCAAAGAGAGGTTACTGAAAAGACAAAATTAGAAATAAAAAAATGTGTAGAAAATGGTGTAAAAATAATTTTGACTTCTGGAAGATCTCGTAGAGAGGCTATGGATTTTCAAGAACAGATTGGCACAAGTCCATATATAGTTTCTTCAAATGGCGCTTCTGCCTATGATGCAGAAAATGGAGTTGAAATTTATAATGAGAGAATTGATCCTCAAATGGTGCTTCAATTAATAAAATATTCAAGAGAGAATGGATATAGAATAAAATTGAACTATAAGGATCTTTTAGTTATGAATGAAGCTGCATATCCAGATGAAAAGGACAAGGAAGTTTCTTATGAAGAATTAGAAAGGGTTGCAGTAGAGGAGCAAGTTGTTTAGTTTGTTATTACAAGTACTGATTTTGAGAAAATGAAGGTTTTTAGAGATTATATAAAAAATGAATGTGTAGGAATAGCTGTTGCAAATGAGTCTAAACGTTTTAAAAATCCTGATTTGAAGCCAAGTAGAAATTATTATTGCGATGTTGCTTCTGTTAAGGTTTCTAAAGGAAATGCTGTTAAAGCTGTTTGTGAATATTTTGAAATTAAACCTGAAGAAATAGTTACAATAGGTGATGGAGAAAATGATTTGTCAATGTTTGAATTAACTCCAAATTCTGTTGCTATGGGAAATTCATTGCCCGAAATAAAAGAAAAAGCTAATTATGTTACGGCTTCAAATGATGAAGATGGGGGTAGCTAAGGTGCTAGGGTTTATCATTAAAGTTAATGAAAAAGAGATGCCAATTTGAAATTGACATCTCTTTTTGTTGGTTAAAAGACTACGAACCAACTGTTTACACTCATAAAAACAAAGATTTCATTGCTCCATAACATCCAGCATGGGAAGAATTGCTTCCAAAAACATCCTAAAATTGCATAAATGTTCAGCAAACTAAATCTTCTATAAATGGCTAAATACCAACAAAAGCTTAAACTTTCATAAATCTTCAAAAGTGCCTTTGCCGGCGCTCATAACCCGGATACCAATGATTTGATACTAGACTCGGAAAATATAATAAAATGAAGCATTTGCTAGATTTTGGCAGGTGCTTTTTTCTTGCGTTTTCAAGTGAAAATGTCACACTTTGGTCACAATTATGGCGAGAGTTGACTGAGTTAGACAAGTTTTAACAATAAATTTGTTGGAATTATGCACAGGGAGTGGTATAATTGGGGAAATTGAGAGGAGAGATTTATATGGATATAACAATTGATGTAGATGATTATAAGTTGAATGTAAGAGCAGCAGGAGTAATGATTCATAATGGTAAAATTTTGGTTCATAGAAATGTTAATTCTGACCATTATGCCCTAATTGGAGGAAGAGTTGAAATAGGAGAAAGTTCAGCTAATACAATTAAAAGAGAAATTAAAGAAGAACTAGGAAAAGACATTGAAATAACAGGATATATATCAACAATTGAAAATTTTTTTGAGATGAAAGGTTCAAAATATCATGAGATAATGTTTGTACATAAGATAGAATTTACAAATGAAGAAGATAAAAAAATAGAATATATAATGAAAAATGTTGAAGGAAAAGATTATTTACAATATGAATGGATAGATTTAGATAAAATAGAAGAATATCCATTGTTACCAAAAGCAATAAAAGATGTCTTAAAAGAAAATAAATTTCCAATACATAAAATAAATAATGATTTAAAATAAAGGTGAATTTAATGAAAAATATAGAAAAATATTACAATAACACAGAATCAGAAAAGCCTAGAAAAAATGTGCAATACTTGATTGAAAAAGTAAAATATAATCCAGGTAAAGCAATTGAACTAGGTTGTGGTGCTGGAAACGATACAGTATATTTAATAAAAAATAATTGGAATGTACTTGCAATTGATAGAGAAAGTGTTGAAGAAAGAATTACTAAAAGATTAAATAATGAAGAGTTAGAAAAATTTAGATTTCAAAAACAAAATTTTGAAAGTCTTGAATTAGAAAAAAATAATTTAATCGTAGCTAATTATTGTCTCCCATTTTGCAATAAAAATAATTTTAAAGAATTATGGAATAAGATAAATAATAGTATTTTAAAAGATGGATATTTTGTTGGTAATTTCTTTGGAATTAATGACGAATGGAAAAGTACAAAAGAAGAAATGACTTTTCTAACAAAAGAGCAGGTAATAGAATTATTTAAAGATTTTGAGATTATAGAATTTAAAGAAGTTGAAAAAGATGGAGCTACTGGTTTAGGCAAAATGAAGCATTGGCATATATTCAATGTAATAGCAAAGAAAAAATAGAAGGGAGAATAAGATGAGTTTAAAACATAGTAATGAAATAACACTAAAAATTAAATGTGAATTAGATGAGTTCTATAATATAGTAGAGGAAAAAGGCTTCAAAATAATAGATAAATTCTCAATGGATGATACATATTTCGTACCTGAAGAAGTGGAGTTAGGCAAGGTTAATACAAGAGATATTCTATCTAAAGCAGTATTGGTAAGAGATATTATAGGAAAAATGTCAAATAGAAGAACAAAACTAATAACATTTAAAATCAAGAACTTTGATGAGTCTGGTAATATATTAAATCAAAAATCTGTTAATTGTAATATTCTAGAAATAGAGGATGCTAAGAAATTATTAAAAGCAATAGGGTACAAAGAAATTATGAATATAAAAGAAGATGATGTAGTATACGAAAAAGATGGATTTCAATTAGCAATTAAAGATATAAAAAATGGAGATAATTTAATAGAAATAGAAACAGAAGAAAACAAGGAATTAGATACTATAGAAAAATTAATTCAAAAAGTTAATAAAATAGGGATACCAGTTTATACAGATAATTATTTTGTGAAAAAAGCAGAAATAGAATTAGATAAGATAATAAGTAAAAGTATTAATAAAGAAAGAGAAAAATCTTGTGGATGCATTATAATAAAGGACAATAAAGTACTATTAATCAAGCAAACAAAAGGACATTGGGGATTTCCAAAAGGACATGTGGAAAAAAATGAAACAGAGATTGAAACTGCAATTAGAGAAGTAAAAGAAGAAACAAATTTAGACGTAGAAATTGATGCTAATAAAAGATATACAATGGAATATGTAACAGATAAAGGAAAACTAAAACAAGTAGTATTATTTATTGCCAAATGTATAGGTGGAGAGATAAAAGCACAGGAATGTGAAGTGAATGATATAAAATGGTTAGATTTTGATGAGGCAATTGAAACAATCACATATGATAATACTAGAGAATTATTTAAAGAAATACTTAAGGATAGAAAGATTTGAAAGTATTAACAATAAAACAACCTTGGGCAACACTAATAATGCAAGGAGATAAAAGATTTGAATTTAGAAGTTGGCAAACTAAATATAGAGGAGATTTATTAATACATGCAGGAAAAGGAATAGATAAAGAAGCAATGAAAAGATTAGCAAAATATATTCCAAAAGATATGCCAAGTGGAAAAATATTAGGAAAAGTAACATTAGTAGATTGCATAAAATGTGATGATGATTTCAAAGGAAAATGTTTAAAAGAGAATAAAGATGTTTATGCTATAATCACATTTATTGAAAAATTTGCATGGCAGCTAGAAAATGCAGAAGTATTTGATGAACCGATAGAGGCAAAAGGAAAATTGAGTTTGTGGGAGTATGATATATGAAAAATAATTTTCTCACTTATTAAAGTAATCTAGAAGGCAAATTTGAAGTCTAAATTGAAAAATTCCTAAATTTTTTTAAAAATTCATCTATTTAAATGGACAAAAGAACTTAAATTATATAACATAATAATTAGGAAAAATCTGTTATAAATAAAAGCGTTTTGGTTTAAAACATATACAAAAATAGAAAAATATGTTAAAATTGTAATATATGTTTTAGGAGGAATATATGGTTAGAATAGTTGTTTTAAATGATAATAGAAAAAATAATCCACAATTAGAAAATGAACATGGACTTTCATTATATATTGAAGTTGATGGATATAAAATTTTGTTAGATGCAGGACAAACTGATATATTTAAGAAAAATGCTAAAAAATTAGGTGTAAATTTAGATGATCTAGATACAATCGTATTAAGTCATGGACATTATGACCATGGAAATGGTTTAAAACATATAGATAAAAAGATTCCTTTAATATGCTGTCCGGGATGCGATTGTTATAGAGTAAGTAAAAGAACAGGAAATTATGGAGGATTAAATCAAAAGGTAGAAGAATTATCAGAAAAGTTTGATTTAATACAAACTACAGAACCATATAAAATAACAGAAAATATTTTCTTTTTAGGTCAAATAGAAAGAAAAACTGACTTTGAAACAAAGAGTTTTCCAATGACAAAAGAAGATGGTACTGATGATGCAGCAATAGATGACACAGGGATTGCAATAAAGACTTCAAAAGGTTTAATTGTAATATCAGGTTGTGCACATAGTGGAATATGCAATACGGTTGAATTTGCAAAAAAAATAACAGGTGAAAGAAATATACTGGCAGTTATAGGAGGTTTTCACTTAAAGAATGTGGATGAAAGTACTTTAGAAACAATATCATATATGCAAAATAATAATGTACAAGGAGTTTATTTAGCACATTGTACATCAGATGAAGTTTGTCAGGAATTTGAGAAACGTATGCCATATAGAGCAACAACAATGAAAGTAGGAGAAGAATATTTATTAGACCAAAAACAAGTAGAAAGAGAGATTTAAATATGGTAGACTTAGAATTATATAGAATATTTACAATTGTTGCAAACGAGAAAAATATAACAAAGGCAAGTGAAAAATTAAATATTTCTCAGCCAGCTGTTACAAAACACATTAAAAATTTAGAAAATGCTCTTGAATTAAGATTATTTAATAGAACTAATCATGGAATAGAATTAACTTCTGATGGTCAAAAAATATATGAAGAAGCAAAAGAAGCGGTAGAAACGCTAAATAGTATTTTTGTTAAATATGGAAAAAACAGAAATATAAATTTAGGAGTACATGTAAGTATGTACAAAATGTTTAGTAAAATATTAACTAAATTTTCTAATATTAATGAGAATATTACAATTAATATATCTGATACAGATTTAATAAATATGTTAGCTCCAGATTTATCTGATATGATAGCTAAACTAGAAAATGAAAAACTTGATATTATTATTTCAAAAAAAACAGATAACTATAATCATAATAAAATAGAATTTATAAAGGTTGGAGAAATTCAAGATATTTTAGTAGTTAATAATGATTCAAAATTATTAGGCAAGCAAATTGGAATTGAAGATATCATAGGTATGCAAATATGTTTGCCTAGAAAAGGGTCTGCAACAACCAATAATTTTCTCAAAGCACTACAAATTGAAGAAGACAAATTAGTAAATGCAAAATATATTACATATAATGCCATGTTGGATATTATTGAGGATGATAATGAAATTATAGGACTTATAAGTAAGGAATATATAGAAAAAGAATTGAATAATAAAGAAATATCAGAGTTGACAACAGAATTTAAAATTCCACCGATAGAATATGGTATATATATAAATAAAAAAAATAAGTTTAAAGAATTAAATCAATTAGTAAAATTTATAAGAGAAAACAAATAAGAAAATAGAATTATAACCTTTGGTTATAATTCTATAATTTTTTTGTATTTCACATAATATTTGAATCGATTTATAATATAATTAAGATAAATCGAGGAGGTAAAAAAATGAAAAAACATAATTCTATAAAATTTAGTAGATGTGTACCACTTCCTATCGGATATAAATTAGCAGTATGCCCAATATGTGGAGGTATACATTTAACAGGAACATTATTAAATGAAAGTGCAGATGAGCAAGATCCAGATATAATGTGTAAAGATTGCGGTAATATAATTAGTGAAGCCATAGTTTAGAAAGCGAGGAAATAATATGAATGAAGAACTAAGAAGAAGAATAAAAAATTTTGCCGAAGCAGATTACCCAAGAGTTGGAGAGCATATATCATTAATAGAGTGTTTAAAAACAATTACAAAAGACCCTAGCTTTAATTTAGAAGGTGAATCAACAAGTGTATTAATTAATAATAGAGAATTTGAACTTATTGATGTATATTGTCCTGATTTAGGAGAAGCAAATTCATTTTTATGGGACGAATCAGCAAAGATATATTTAAAACATGGAATGTATGTTATTGAATATGTTTTTGATGACACATCCGATGAAATAAGTAGAGCAGTCATTTATGAAGGAAATGAAAATGGTTATATTGAAATAAAAGGCAAAAAATATAGGCCGATTAGTTTTTTAGATAAAAAGAAAGCTAACGATATAGATGAAGTCTCACCAGACGATTACCATAATTTGACCACTTTTTTGACCACAACCAAAACGAAAAACAAAGGAAATAAAGAGAAATAATAAAAAGAGTGTTGTTCTGAAACCTTACAGAATAGCACTTTTTAATATTCTATGGAAATAACGGGATTTGACCGCTAGTTCTCATAATCCAAAACAAGTAAATAAAAATTAAATTATAGAATATAGATAGGAGTAAGACTACAAGAAAATAAGTAGTCTTATTTTTGTACTTTACCCCAGTAAAATACCCCTACCACGATGAAAAGTAATAGAATTAATGGTAAACTATGGAATAATTTGTTGATTTATGATAAAATATTGCTAAAAATAAATAACCTATATTAGGTGGCTTGGAGGTACAATATGTTTAAGTCAGATAATGAACTTTTATCATCTTTGCTAGATAAAGTAGAAAACCATGATATACAACTTCCAGATTTTCAAAGAGGATGGGTATGGGAAGATAATAGAATAAAAGCATTACTAGCAAGTTTAACTTTGAAATATCCAGTAGGAGCAATTATGCTTTTAGAGTCTGGCGGAGATTTTCATTTCAAATGTAAAAATATAGAAGGCAGTGGAGATGAATATAAAAATCCAGAAAGTATGATATTAGATGGACAACAACGAATGACATCAACATTTCAAGCTATGAGGTCAAAAAATGCAGTTAGTACTTGGTCAGATCAAAAGAAAGCAATAAAAAGGTTTTATTATCTTGATATAGAAAAAGCATTAAATACTACCACGGATAGAATTGATGCGATAATTTCTGTAGATGAGAATAAACAAATAAGAGGCAATATAGGAAGAGATGTTTTATTAGATTTATCAACGGAAGAATTAGAATTTAAAAATAAAATGATTCCATTTAATAAGATGACACAAGCTAATGAAATTAATGAATGGAGAAACAAATATCAGGATTATTATAACTTTGAACCAAACATTATTAAAGAATATCAACAGATAGATACTAATATAATACAACCTATATTAAATTATAGGATACCTATTATTAAGGTATTAAAAGAAGCACCAAAAGAGGCTGTATGTCAAGTGTTTGAAAATGTGAACCAAGGTGGAGTTCCATTAACTGTATTTGAATTATTAACAGCAACTTTTGCAGCAGATAATTTTGACTTAAAAGAACATTGGAATAAAGTTAAAGAAATTTTTGAACAATATGAAACATTGAAAAAATTTGATAATACGTCCTTTTTAATTGCTATGACACTTTTAATAGCAATGCGTAAAAATTCAACTGTTAGTTGTAAAAGAAAAGATGTATTAAATTTAGATTATAAAGATTATGAAAAAAATGAAGAAGATTTAGTAAACGGATTTAAAAAGGCTTATAAATTATTAGTTGAAATGAATATATATTCTGTATATGATATTCCATATTCAACTCAACTTATTCCACTAGCAGTAATTTGTACTTTATTAGATAAAGAATTTGAAAATTCATCCATAAAAGAAAAAATAAAACAATGGTTTTGGTGCGGAGTATTTGGGGAACTATATGGTGGTGCAAATGAAACTAGATATGCTTTAGATGTAAAACAAGTATATGATTGGATTAAAGGCAAAGAAGAGTTGCCTAAAACAATAAATGATTGCAATTTTAATACAATGAGATTATTAGGCTTACAAACTAAAAATAGTGCAGCATATAAAGGAATAATGGCTTTAATATTAAACAATAGATCATGTGACTGGATAAATGGAATGGAAATGGGAGTCCAAACATATTTAGACGAGAGAAGTGATATTCATCACATCTTTCCACAAGATTATTGTATTAAGATGAACTATGATAAAAAGAAATGGAATTCTATAATAAATAAAACGCCACTTTTCTTTTCAACTAATAGATATATTGGAGGAACATCACCAAGTGATTATATGAATAAAATTATTAGAAATAAAAATATTTCTAAAGAACAATTAAAATCTCATATTTCTTCACATATGATAAATGCAGATTTATTAGAAAATAATAAGTTTGAAGAATTTATTATAGACAGAGCAATAAAAATTTTGGATGGAATTGAAAGATGTACTGGAAAGAAAATTACGGACAGAAATTCAGAAGATGTAGTTAATTATTTTGGTACTTCTCTTAAAAAAAAGGAGGAGAATAATGATTAAAAAATTAAAAGATTCTATTAATGAAAATTTGAAAAAAGAAGAATGGAGAGATATATTTTTATTAAGATTACAAGGAAAAACATTAGCAGATATAGCTTCCGAAAAAGAAATATCAAGACAAAGAGTAAAACAAGTGATAGATCTTGCATTTAGTAAAATATCAGAAGTAGAAGAAGATAAATATAAAGATTTATTTGAAAATTATATGTGGACAGAATCATTGTTTTGTGAATTTTTTAATGAAGAATCTATAGTATTTCGTTATTTAAATTTAAAATATAAAATGGGATATAATGATTTAATAGGTCTATATAATGAAACAATATCTGAAAGTCAAAGAAATATATTAGATGAATATCTAGAATGTAAAGAAAAGCAAATTAGTAATGACAATTGGAATAATGAGTTTAAAGCTTTTTTATTAAAGCATTCTTTGACAGCTAAAAAAGTGGCTGATATAACAGGGTTATCAAAACCAACAATAGATAGTTATATGCAAGGAAAAAGAAAACCTACAGATGCAAATAAACAAATATTAAAAGAAAAAATTGGATTCGATGTATTGAGATCAATGTATAATTTCAATGAAGTGGAATATGAATTTTGTACTAATTGTGGGAAAAAAGTTATTAAGAATTGGAAATTTTGTAAATTTTGTGGTTCTGAGTTAAAGTCTGATATAATATGATATTCAATAATTAATAGCCTAGATTCCATCATCTAGGCTATCATCATATAAACACTCGATTTTTTCCATATTTTCACGTTTCCTATCTGGAATAGCATAGCAATATTTATTCAAAGTGGTACTTATATCAGCATGTCCTAGAATTTTACTAAGTACGGGAATTTCCATACCTTGTTCAATTGCTCTAGTTGCAAATGTATGTCTTAAAGTATGGAATGTAACTTGAACTTTATCAGCATGAGATTTTGCTTTAGATTTTATATTCTTTTTAATTTTATTTCTAATTGGTTTTTCTTTTTTATCTCGTAAACCGGCATCTATTAACATTAAAGAATATTCTTTCCAAAAAGTTTTCTGATCATAAGGTTCTCCAATTTGATTACAAAATAGAAAATCTTTATTTATATAGGATTTACCAGCTAATTGGATTTCAATTTTTTGTTTTTTCTTGTGAGTTTTTAATTCTTTAACAATATGTAAGAGAAGAAATTATAGCAGATATAAAAAGAAAAAGAGCTATTTTAAAAGAAGAGATAGATTATATTTATAAAAAAATAACCAATAGTCAATTAGAAGGAATGTCAAATGCACAAAAACTATATGTTCTAGATCAAACAAGAGTTATTGAAAATAAACAAGATAATTTTTATATAAACAAACCATTTAATGTATTTTATAGAGCAGTTCCTAATTTAGATGAAAGAGTTGAATATAAAACAAGTAAAGATTTGATTGATGTGGTTAAAAGAGATAGCACAGAAATAAAGGAATTATATGAAATTAAGGATATGAACGATTTAATTCGATTTGAATTATTAAAATTTGTAAGCAGTGATATAGAGTTTAAAGAATGCGAAAATTGTCATCAATATTTTATACCAGTAAATAGAAAAGATGAAATATATTGTAATCGACCAATAAAAGGAACAGAAAAAACTTGTAAAGATGTTGGAGCAATGAATAGACATAAAGAAAAAGCAGGAGATATACCAGGAGAAAAAGAATATTGGAGAGTATATAAAAGGTATAAATATAAAGCTGATAGGAAAATAATTTCAAAAAGTGAGTTTAATCAATGGAATTATATGGCTTTAGAGTTAAAACAAGAATGTGCTGAAGGTGAAATTACAGTAGATGATATGTTAAAAAGGATAGAAGTATTTGAAAATAGAAAAAAAGTTGGTAAAAAATAGAAAAATTAAAAAATGAAAATTGAATTTGCCAGACGTCTGGCAAATTTGTGAAAAATATGATAAAATACGCATAGATATTAAAAAATAGAGATTAGAATTGAGAAAATGAGGTGTAGAAATAAATGCATAAAAGAGAGTTAAATATAATTGTTAACAAGGAAGATAATGCAATAAAAAGGGGAGATTTTTTTGAAGAAATAGTTTCAAACATATTTAAAACTCAAAGATATACTATAAAAGAAAGAGTTAATTTTACTGGAATGGAGATAGACTTAATAGCACAACATATAGATAGAAAAAATGAAATTGTGTACATAGAATGTAAAGCTAGACAAAGTTTAGAAGCAAAAGATATAAAAAGTTTTGCATTTAATACAAAATTTAAAGATGCACAGTATGGATATTTTTTATCTACTACAGATTATGCACATCAAGTTGCAGGACTAATAGAGGAAATGAATCAAAAGAAAGAATATAATAATTTATATTTTTGGGGACCTACAAAAATAATTGAATTATTAGAAGATGCAAAAATAATTAAAGAAGTTGATATAAGTAAATATAAAGATTTTAGATTTGTTAAAGAGATACTAGTATACTCTTATTTTGGAATATATAGAGTTTTTATTATGCAAGAAAATACATTGAATAATCAATTTACAGTAATGGATGCTAAGACAAATAAGATTGTAGAAGATGAAGAAAAAATCGAATTAATTTATAATCATATTGAAGAAATAAAGGATTTAGAATATGTGAATATTGAAAATGAAAAGATTCCATATGACTTATTATCTGAGCAACAACCAGTAGAGAAAGTGGCAGAACTAAAACAAAGTGATAATTGGTTTGATTATTTACCAACAGCAGGAAAACATTTTGTAGGAAGAAAAGATTTAATAGAAGATTTCTTTGGCTTTTTAAATAGTGTAAGAAATAATGAAACTGACAAAAGGGTATTTTATATAGATGGAAAATCAGGATGGGGAAAAAGTTCATTTATTTCTGCAATCAGAGATAAAAGTAAAAATAGATATAACAAAAAGAAATTTTTTATTTTTGCAGTAGATACAAGAAGTGCTTCAACTAATAACTTTATAGGACTTTCATTGAAGAAAATGATAGAAAAATCAATAGCTGAAAATTTTATAAATAAGGAATCACAAAGCACGCAAGTTGAAATTGGATCTAACTATGATATATTAAATTCTAGTTATATTGAAGAATTAATTAAATATTTAAAAGATAATAATAAATATTTAATTCTGATATTTGACCAGTTTGAAGATATTTTTAAAAAGGAAGATATTTTTAAAGTATTTTATAAATTTTTAACTGATATTAATAATTTATGTGGAAATATATTATTAGGGTTTTCCTGGAAAACAGAAATTAATGTTCCAATAGATAATGAGGCATATTATTTATGGCAAACAATGAAAGAATATACTTTTTCAATTAGTATGAGAGAATTTGATGCAAGTGAAGTAAATGGAGTTATAAATCAACTACAAAATTCTATAGGGAAAAATTTAGATCCAAATATCAGGAGAAGGATAGTAGAAGGCTCACAAGGATTTCCATGGTTAACAAAAAAGTTATGCATACATATGTATAATCAAATTAAAAGTGGAAAAACTTTTGAAAATTTATTAGAGCAAGAACTTAATATTAAGGCTTTATTTGAAAAAGAATTAGAAGATTTAAACTCAAATGAAATAAAAGCGTTAAAATACATTGCTAAAAGAGCTTTTGATGGGAATATGTTTGATGCTACAGAAATAGATGATGTAATTGACAATCAATTACTAATGGCTCTAATTAATAAGAGATTAGTTATACAATCTGGTACAAAATATAATATATATTGGGATATATTCAGAGATTACCTTGTTACAGACGATATACCTTTAATAGGAGAAAGTTATCTGTTAAGACAACATCCAGTGACGTGTCTAAATATGTTTTTATTATTTAAAGGAGAAATAAAACAAACTCCATATCAATTATCTAAGAAGATTGGAAATCTATCAGAAAAGAGTACAGACAATGTAATGCGTGAATTGATTAATTTAGGGTTAGTAGTAAAAGAAGGTAATTACTACAAAGTTGTCTGTGGAAATAATGAGATTACAAAGGATTACTTTGTGAAATTTATGAGGGAGAAATTTCAAAGATATACTCCATATTTGAAATTGCAGAGACTAAATCAAGAAAATATAACAATTGGACAGATTGAAAAAATATTTAAAGATACATTTAAAGGTAATAATTTCAAAAATAGAACATGGGGAACTTATATAAGGATTTTCTTGAATTGGATAAGATATGTTGATGATAAAGATATTGCAATTTATCAATTAACAGGAGATGCAAAAGGAAGAATTTTACCAAATAAAAAAGTAAAAGATCAATTAAGTAGCTTCACACCACAGAAAAAATTAGAAGATGATATAAAAACTTTTTATGATATTGTGGAAAATGTAGAAGTATATAATAAGAATAAAAATACTAAATCGTTGTATGATTTAAGTGCTATAGGATTATTATATTACTGGGGAGACACAATAGGTTTAACAAAAATGGGAAGAGAATATGCTAGACGAGTTGATGATATAGATTTTAAAAAGAAATTTTGTGAATTAGCAAAAAGACCATATAAAATAAATAAAGCAGTTGAAATAATTAAAGATAAGAATATAAAAAATATCACAGAATTTAAGGCCGAATCTAAAGAATTAGTTGAAAATATTAACTCAAAAGAATATAAAAAAGCATCTTACGGAAAAATATATAATTGGGCTAAATTTATAATAGAAAATAGTTAATATTATACCCCTAAAAATACCCCTACCGACCTAAAAAATAATAGAAATATTAGTAAATAATAAAAAGAGTGTTATGCTGTAACCATACAGAATAGCACTCTTTAAAATATAATAGAAAAAACGAAAAATGCATTCCATTTCTCATAACTCTAAGGCGAGTTTGAAATGATTTTGCTTTACAATTTTGATTTAATCGCTACAGCTTGAGTGGTTGTGGCGATTTTTTCTATTCCTCAATTAGTTAACAATAATGACTAAAAATAGGCATTTTATGTGAAATTGGGGAAAAGTTGGGGAAGAAAATCTCCCAAAACGTTTATATTTCTAATAAAAATTCAGTAAAAGACTATGGGAAACCTAATTTTATAAATAGTAGTCTTTTACGTTACACATATAATCGTTGGAACAAAATTAAGGATTTTGACAACGATTCATTTTTATCGTGAAAAGTCTAATGACTTTAGTGAAATCTGAAAAAAGATTTTAGACTAATTTTTGTTGTGGTAGTAGCAAGTTTTCTAAAGCATTTCCTGCATTTCTATTATGAGAAATAATAGGATGCACATAAAAATTAAATGTTGTTGTAATTTGTGCATGTCCAAGTCTTGCTGCTACAACTGCTACATCAATATTTTGTGATATTAAAAGTGTAGCATTTGTGTGTCTTAATCCGTGAAAATTAATTACAGGTAGTCCTATTTTACCAACATATTTTACAAACCATTTGCTTATTGTAGAAGGGTGCATAGGTTTGCCATCAGCTTGTACAAGTAACCTATTAGAATCAGTCCATAATTCATCACAGAACGATTTTTGTTCATCATACCATAACTTATATTGCTCAAGTAGAGAAACAACGAAATCCGGAATTGCAACTTCTCTGATAGAACTTTCTGTTTTAGGTGTTTTGGTAAATACACCTTTGTCAGCTAAATATTGGCTAGAACGATTTATACTAACAATTCCTGTTTTTAAATCAATATCTTGCCATTCTAATCCCATTAATTCACCTAAACGAACACCCGTAAATATTGTAAGAATGATTGCAACTTTATATTTTATTTTATCTTCACCAAGTGAGGATAAATTTTGTAATAATATTTTACATTGCTCATCATCATAGTATCTTCTTTTTGGCTTTCTTGCTTTTGGCGGTTGAACACGTTCAGCAGGATTAGATATAATTAGTTGCCAATATACTGCTTTATGAAGCATTGCTCTTAATAATCTGTGATGCTCTAATATTGTTTTACCAGATAAAGGCTTTAATGTTTTCTTACCATTGTTACCTTTTTTTCTAACTAACTGAGTATCTCTACTAAGTAAATCATAAAAATGCATGATGTCAGTTGGTTTGATTTTGTTAATATAGAAATGTCCAAAGTAGGGTAGAAGCCTTGTTTCTAATATTCTACAATATCTCTTGTATGTTGATGGTGCTAGTTCTTTTGATGCATAGTCTCTTTTCCATATTTCTGTGAATTCGGAGAATTTTAATGATTTGCCTTCTACAAACATTCCATTTTGAACATCAGCCACGAATTTTGCTAGTTCTATTTCGGCTTCTTTTTTGGTTCCGTGTATTGTTTTTGTTTTCTTTATAGGTTTTCCTTGCAAGTCGTATCCTGCAAGATATACTAGTCTGTAACTATTTTTTCCTCTTTTTTCAATACTCCCAGCCATTACCTTTTTCACCTCCTTTCAGGCATAACTATGGGTGGGGGAGAAGAATTGATTATATTTCCTTTAGGATATCAAAGAAATCCATATCATTTACATATTTATTTAAAATAATTTTTATATATTTTTTTAAATGTTTAATTATAGTAGAATATATATAAAAATCTTCTAAAAAACAAACATCTTCAGCATATAATTTAATATTTTTGTTTTTTAAATATTTAGCATAAGTTTCTCGTTGTTCATCTGATCCAATAAGATTATTATCTAAATATAATTTTCTTATTTTTTCTAAGGTATCAGAAATATTATCAAAATTCCCATGAGCAATATCCGAACGTAAATCATAAATTAGAGAAAGTTCTTTTTTTAAATAATCTTTTTTATTACCAGGATTATCTAGATATAAAAGTAGTAAAATTTTATTTTGAAAAGACCTTTTTATGGATTGCTCTACATTATATCTATCGGCATTGGGTTTATGTGCAAGAAGCATTTCAAATAAAGAAACAAGCAAAATCAATTTCTCCTGATAATGTCGTTGATTTTCTATATGAGATATTTGCTCCGCAATATAATTAAATTTTTCATCGTTTTCAAAATTAATGATTGTATTAATTTTTGAATAAATAATGTTTTCTACTGTGGAAAATGGTAATGTAAACATGTCAAAATTCTTGGAGCTAGATTCACTCAAACTTTTAAATCCAAAGAGGTTATTAAAAGTGATAAATGCTGTATTAGTTTTGTCACAGTGTGCAATAGATCTTTCAGAACATAAAAAGATATTATTGTCTGTTCTATCGCTATTATCGATATTGCAAAAAGATAAAAAGTTTACTATTCTAGATGCTTTGGAATCACAGCTATCAATTAGAGAATAGTCATTGGATCTAATAACATAATCAAATCTGACAATAACCCAAATAGAGGCTAATTTATGGTATATGTCATAATTAGAATTAAAATTGTAATTTATTTCAAAATGTTCACAAAAATCTTTTAAATCTTTTTCAAGATCTTCTTCTTCTAAAGAAAGATGATCGTTTAAATTAGATTTTTTTAGAAAATTAGCCACTTCATTAATTTCTTTTTCGGTTCGTGGATTATCAAAATAGATATTATTCCAAAATTTATCAGATGGTTCTATAGGATATAAATATTTGGTTAATAGATAATCACTAAATATTTTTTCCTCCGATTTTTTTTCTTCATTTTTAAAAAATTTCATAATTAAGCTCCTTTATTTATTTTTATCTAACCATTTATCAAATTCTTCTTCAGTTCTTATTCCTTTTTTTATATCTTTTTTAAAGTTCTGTGCTGCTTCTTTCCAATTTTCATAGTCTTCTTTTGAATATATGTCAGGATTTCTCTTTAATAAGGTTGCTTTATTAGCAAACGTATTCCTGTATTTTTTATAAACTGGATTTTCATTTTCTTTTCTTTTTTGTTGTAACTGATTGCCAACTTCTCTACATTTTTTACCTTCATAGTAAATATTTTCACAAAAAAATGTATTTGATTTAGAGGTTAAAAAATATCTATGACAATTTTTACATTGTCTAATAAATTCATTATTGTTTACTACTAAGTTATACAATGATATATAAAATACTGTATATATATTTTGTGTTAGAATGTAATTATTGCTTGATATTTTATTTCCATTTTCATCAATTTTTTTTATTTTTTTTATTAATTCAGAAGAATTTTTATGTTTTAAATCATTCGCATATATTTGTGAGTATTCAAAATTAAATGATCCACAATGTTGAAAATTGGTAGAAAATTTATCTAATTCTTTTTTGTGTTCGTCATAAAAAACATAAAATTTTTGCTGCAATGTAAGAGAATTAATTTCATTATCATTGTTATATCCATAAAGTAGAGTTACAAAGGAAATTAGTAGTTTTTGCATGTCAATAATCTTCTTTTTTTCTAATGGATAAACTTTTTTTGCAAGAGTAATTATTGTCTTTAAATCGGTTAATTCATCTATTTCAATATTTTTTATATCTAAATCATCAAATAAATTGATAAACATACCAAAATATTTTGTAAAAAATATAACAAAGTCATTAAATTTATCAAAATCCAAATTTAAGAATTCTATAAGCAATTCTCCATTTTTATTAATAAGTGCGTTTGAATCGATGACAAAGTAACCTGTCATTTTATCTATATTATCATTTGGAGTAATATTTCTTAATTCATCAGGTGCTGTATATTTAAAATTATTTAATTTTTCTTGATATATTTTTGACAAATTGATAGTTTCTTTTTCAGACGGATTTTTTAGTTTTAATAATTCATTCCAAAATTCAGTGTTAATTTTATTGTTGTAAGCAATAGCTTCTTGTTCTTCCTTACTATAAGTATCTTTTATATATTTTTCTGTATCATCAATAGAATTTGTTGCATCTGCAAAAGCAACTGGTATTCTATATGGTATAGGCGTGTATAAAATTGATTTTAAACTTAACCCTTGATAATGATTATTTGCAATAGAATATATTTTTATATTCTTATCAAAATCTACTTTTTTCATATCTACCTCCTGTTAACTATTAATTGTTTGAATATGTACCTAAATTATTGTTTTCAAAGATTCATTAAGGTACTTTACAAAACTAACTATAGTTATTATAATTTAATTGTTAACAAAAGTCAAGTGCTAATAACAAAAAAATAGGAGGTGATTTTATGGAACTACAAAAAGTACAAAGAACAACACTAACAATGAAAGAAGCAGCAGAGTATTTAGGAATATCTTATTGGTTGATTAATCAATTAGTAAGAAGAAAACAAATACCTTGCTCAAAAGTTGGTGGAAAATTCTTGTTTAGAGTACAAGTGTTAGATGAATACTTGAGTTCTAAAGAACAAGAATCAGTTAATTACTAATTTAATAGAAAGCGAGGAAAGGAGGATATGTATGATATTCAGTGGTTTAAGGTAGAAAAGAATATTTTCTATAACAGGAAGATCCAATTGCTTTTAGGTTATAAAGATGGAGATACATATCTTAGAGTATGGATACAATTATTATCATTAGCTGTTGAATGTAACGATAATGGTAGATTAGTAATCGGAAATAATCCTATTTCTATCAAAGAATTTTCGAAAATTATGGGAAAATCTTCGAAAAAAATGAGCAAAATATTGGATAAATTTCTAGAATTAGAAATGTTAAAAAAAGAGGACGAAGTACTTGCTATTAAAAATTGGAACAAGTACCAAAGCTTTGATAGGCAAGAGACTTATCAAATTAATAATCGTGAAAGACAAAGACGTTTTAGTGAAAAAAAGAAAAAAGAACATGAAAAAACTAACGTTAGTCTAACGTTAGATAACGCTACAGAGGAGAAAAGAGAAGAAAAAATAACAAAAGAAATAAGAAAAGAAGAAAATATAAGAGAGGAGGAAGACAGTGGATTCAGAGAATACAAATTGTGATGATGTTATACACAATAGACTCAAAAAATGTGGATTTTGTGGTAAAGAATTGCAACCAATAGGACTTGATTATCTCTATGCAAATATATCCGAAGATAGTATTGAATATGAAAGGTGTAATTGTAATAAGTCTAAAGAATATTGGAAAGAAATAGACAATAAAGAATATGAACAGCAAAAAAGAAAAAGAATCAGAAATATTATAAATACAATCTATAAACAAAACTATATAGGAAGAAAATTGCAAGAAATGCACCTAGAAAACTTTTATTTTGACTCTAGTAATAAGAATGTATTAGATGCTGTAAATGATTATATCAATAAGAATAAAGATATAATGAAATCCGATAGTCTGATAATAATGGGCAAGTCAGATACAGGTAAAACACATTTGGCAGCAGCTATTGCAAACAAACTAATAGAAAATGATAAAACAGTTCTAATGGAGAGATTAACCAATTTATTAGACAGAATAAGAGAAACTTACGAGAATAATACTAAATCAGAAAATGAATTAATAGAGATTTATTCAAATGTTGATATGCTTATAATTGATGATCTAGGGACTGAAAAGATAAGTAGTTGGGCATTAGAGAAATTGTACACTATAATTCAAAATAGATATGAAAATGGATTACCAATAATTATAACAACAAGGTTTAATAAAGAAGGATTAATTGAAAGATTTAGTTATAGTAAAGATTCAAATTTAGTAGATGCAATGATCTCAAAATTGTATCAAATTTGCTTTGGAATAGTATTAAGAGGCACAAAAAAAGAGTTAGTAAAAAGTCCGCAAAACTAAAAATACTAACCCAATTGATTATATTATTATTGTAATATAAAAATAAAAAAATGTAAAGAGAAAGTGAGGAAAAAATATGATAATAGAAGGAACATTATATTATATAAGACCAGAAAAATAAAAATAGGATATAAAAAGTTTAGATCAATTAGACATGAAATACTAGAAACTTTGGAAGAAAATATTAAGAAAAGAGGACTTAGAGGACCATTTATTGTAACTAGAATAGGAAATGAATTAGTTACTTATACTGATTTTAATAGACTAATTGCAGCCAAAGAAATGGGAAAAGAATTGGTTCCATGTGTCATAATAAGTAATGAACTTATGAACAAAAGGATAAAACGTCTTAATAGATATAGAAGATATGATAAACTAAAAACAATCTAAAAAGTAAATTTATAGTACCTGAATAAAGCAAAATTCAGGTACTATTTTTATAAAAATTTGCACATTAATAGGTACGACTTTGGTACAAAAATAAGTACAATAAAAATACAAAATTGCCATTTCTATGTCCTAGCAAGCACTGAATATGGGCGACCGAAAATTCAATTTCTTGTCCCAGCAAGCAATGAACTTGGGAGACCGAAATTTCTACTTGCCTCAAATTCTATTCGATGGGATGAAATCCCAATCCCTTTTAATTGATTATAAAAGATAGACAACACGATATATTTTATAGAAAAATCTTAAAAAATATGTTATAATTCTATAAGTATTAAAAAAGGGGGTAAAAAAATGTCAAAATATTATGCAGTAAAAAAAGGAAGAAATATTGGAATTTTTAATACATGGGATGAATGCTTAGAATCTACAAAAGGTTTCCCTGGTGCAATTTTTAAGAGTTTTAATTCTGAAGAAGAAGCAAAAGCTTTTTTAGAAGATAAAGATATATATAATGAAGAAATTAGTAAGTACATAGATGAAGGCTATGCAGTTGCTTTTTCAGATGGAAGCTTTGATGAAAAATTAAATAGATATTCATATGGAGTAGTTTGTATTGATAGAGATATGAATGAAACAGAGTTATATAATTTTGGAAATAATCCTAAGTATATAGACACAAGAAATATTATAGGAGAGATATTAGGTGTTTTTAACGCACTTGATTGGGCTATAACTAATGGGTATGATAAAATTAAATTATTTTATGATTATGAAGGATTAGAAAAATGGGCAACTAAAGAATGGAATGCAAAATCTGAAACAGCCAAAATGTATGTTTATATGCTAGAAAACAATTACAAAGATTTAATTAAAATAGAATTTATGAAAGTAAAAGGACATAGTAATAATAAATATAATGAAAAAGCTGACCAATTAGCAAAAATGGCTTTAAAAGATAGAGTTAAGTTTATAAACACTGGTGGAAATTGGTTTACAATACCAGCATTTAAAAAAGAAGAATTGGAAGCAATCATTGATTTAATGAAAGACGATATGAGTGAATTAAATGTAAGTATTGTATGCGATGATAATGCAAGATATGTAACTAAACTAAGATTAGAAGATGATGAAATAACTATTACTTTATACAAAACTGGAAATAAGACTTTAATGATTCAAGGAAACATGAATACACTATTTCAAATGTTTTTGACATATATTAATGAATTATTGGGAATAAATAAGATAAAAACAGTTATCGATAAAGTTTATAAGAAGAAAATTGATAATAGTAAAATAATTGATGATTATAAAAAGATATGTCCATCTTTGCCATCAGACTATCCTGATAGTTGTAAGGCTTTGATTCAGCAATCTATAATCAATTTGAGTTATTATGTTGAAGCTGTTGAATATTCTCAATATGTATTTCCTGCATTAAGAGCTCTTGAAGGACATATTAAATATATATGCAATAAAAATGGTATTATAGTCACAAGAACTTTTGATGTATTTGATTTAGACAAAACTAATAATAGATATTTCTTAACATCAAAACAGAAAATTTCTACACAGACAAAACAATATATTGAAAAAATGTATAATTATTATGCAAAAAACAGACACACATTATTTCATATAGGAGATATGATTGGATTAGCAGTAAATACAAGAACATTAGAAACTAAAAAAGAAGCAGATGAAATGATTCATGAAGTTATATCAATGATAAATGAAATATGATATTTTGGAGGTGATATTATGAAAAAATATATTTTAGAAAAGATAAATGAAGATAAATATGCATATTTTATAATATCATTAACATATGAAAGTATATTAGATTATATAGAAGAAATTGAAAAAAAATTAAGTATAGAGAAAAATAAAATTGTAATTATTATTGATCAATTATTAACAACAGGAAATAATAAAAATAGATTTATTTCATGCGAATATCAAAATGGAAAAATAAAATTATTTACAGCTAAAAATGTTGATTGTAGCGAGAATATAAGGAAAATTTCTTCCCAAGTATTAAAAAATAACTATGAATTAATTGAAAACTCGATATTAACTAAAAATCAAAAACAGTGTATAAAAGAGGGAAGAGCAATCTAGTGATTTTACAAGAAAAAATTAAAAAGGCAGAATTGTATGAGGCTAATAGTAATTGGGAAGAAGCTATAACCTTATATAATGAAATAGTAAAGGAAGATAATTCTGTTCAAAATATAGAAAAATTAGGTTGGTGTTTATCCAGAGCTGGAAAATATGATGAAGCTATAAGGTACTTTATACAATTGGGAGAAAAAGAACCTAAAATGGCTAAATGGAAATATATGATAGGATATCAGTATTACTCTAAAAAAGATTGGAATGAGGCAGTAAAATATTTTGAAGAGACATTAAAAATAAAACCAAACTATTTAGTTGTTAAATATCGAATATCGTATGCATATCTTCAATTAGCTGGTACATATAAAAAATTAACTAAACCAGAATTTTGGAAAGCATTAGGACACATAAAAGAATGCCATGAATTGTGGGAGAGTTTTGATGAAAAAACAAAAAATAAGGAAAAGCATACTTATTTTGATATAAATTTTTTGCATGGAAAGATGTTAATGGATTTACCTAATCATAGAGAAGAATCAATTTTATATTTTGAAAATGCACTAAAGATAAAAGATGATGAGATATGTAGATATAACTTATCAAAAACATTTTACTTAATGGGGAAACATGAAGAAGCAAAAAAGTGGATTCCTAATAATTGTAGTTATTATGTGGTAGAATTAAATGCTTATATAGAAGCTAAGTTAGGAAATTATGATATTGCAATTGATATTATAGATGAACTATTAAAAAGAAGGAAAAAAGACTATTTATATGCTTTTTTAGCTGAAGTTTATTTGTTAAAAGAAGATAATAAAAATGCTTTTGATTATGCAAATATAGCAATAAAGGTTAATTATAAAAATCATAAAAATCATTTCGTATTAGCAAAAGTTTATTATAAATATAATTTATTATATTCAGCAGTAAAAGAGCTGGATAATGCTATACAATTAAAATTTAAGAATTATCATTCTGAATATGATGAGGCTATATTGCTAAAAGAAGAAATTATGGAAAAAAGTCCTGAGAATTATGTTGAAGATAAGCATATATTGGAAAAGATAAATTTTAATAATGATAAAAAAATCTATACTGGTACTATATATGAATATGATAAAAATAAAGGGTTTGGATTTATAATGTATGATGGCAAAAAGATATTTTTTCATATATCAGATTGCAAATTTGACAATCCAATAAAGAATAAACAGGTTTCATTTCAAAAGATTAGAGGTAAAAATGAAAAGTTGAAAGCAATAAATGTAAAATGGAAGTAGAAATACTTCTATTTTTTTTTGCAAATTTTTATGAAAATATTGCAATAAATAAGTATGTATGATATATAATATGTAAGCTTACAGTTTATGAAAAGAAAGGAAATGAAAATTGAACACATTTAGTGATTTTTTAAAGCGTGAAATGACAAGAAATAAATATAGTCAAAATAAATTTGCTAAAGAAATAGGTGTATCATCATATTATTTAGGTCAATTAATAAAGGGAGAAAAAAGACCACCTAGTAGAGAAATACAAAATAAAATTGTTGAGACTTTAAATTTTAATGAAACACAAAAAGGAAAATTTTATGATTTGATTGCAAAAGAAAAAAATGATATACCAAGTGATATCTATAATGAAATAAAAGAATCAAATAATTGGAATGAAATTAGAAAAAAATTAAAGGAGTAATGAAATGGAAAATAAAACAGGTGTAATTTATATATTAACAAATCCATCTTTCCCAGACTATGTAAAGATTGGATACGCAGATGATGTTGATAGAAGATTAAAGGAACTTAATAGGAGTGAATGCATTCCTTTTGCATTCAGGCTTTATGCATATTATGAAGTTTCAGCAAGACTTTCAGATCTGAAAATACATGAGATGATAGATAAGCTAAATCCAAATTTAAGATCAATTGAGGAATTCGATGGTAAAACTAGAAAAAGAGAATTCTATGCAATGAGTGCAGAAGAAGCTTACTCAATTTTAGAAACAATTGCTACGATAAATAATCTTAAAGATAGTTTACACTTGGTTGTTCCAACCCAAGAACAGAAAGATGATGAGAAGATTGCTAAAGAAATTAAAGAATTGGCACTTAATAGACATCATTTAAGAGATATAGAATTCCATTCTAGCTTAACAAATAAAACCTATTATACTAGAACAAATGATAAAGGAACATTGAGTGTATTTGAAAAAGATACTGATATAGAAGTACCAAATAATAGCAAACCATCTAAAAAGCAAATAATACGTCAAGCACTAATAGATTTAGGTGGAGATGGAAATAACAATTATACACTATACCAATTAGAAGATAGATTAGAAAAGAAAATATTAGGAAATTAGATATATATTTAGGGGGAAAATAAATGATAACAGGAACACTAAAACAAAAAATAAATGCAATTTGGCAGGATTTTTATAATGCAAATATGGCTCAAACTTCAGATATAGTCAATCAATTAACTATGTTAATGTTTATAAAGATGCTTGATGATAAACAAAACGAAATTGAAGCACAAGCAAGAATAATTGGGGTAATACCACAGGATGTTACTTTTAAAGAAGGAGAATATATAAATTACATTGAAAGAAATGGAAAAAAAGAAGTTAATTTTAAAATACCTTATGAAGAATTAAGATGGAAAAACTTTAAAAACTTAAATCCAATGGATTTATCTCATAGAATAAAAACATATGTTATACCATTTGTTAAAGATCCATCAAATGATGCAATAGGAGAATTTTCAAAGTATGCTCAAAAGTATGTATATGCTTTTGATGGCAAAGAAAGCCTATTGACAGCTGTTGTAGATAAATTATCAGATTCAGAAATGAATTTTAATAATACAGATTTAATGGGAGACGTATATGAATATATGTGTGCTTCAGGAGTTTCAGGACAATATAGAACTCCAAGACATATTATAGATATGGCTGTTGAGATGATGAAACCACAAATAAAAGAAAAGATAATTGACCCTGCAATGGGTACAGCAGGTTTCTTAATTGAAAGTGCAAAATATATTCAAGAAAATAATAAAGATGAACTATATAATATTGAAAACAAAAAAAGTTTTAATAATGAAATGTTTTATGGATGTGATAATGATGATAATATGGCTAGAATCGGTTATATGAACTGTATTCTTCATAATATAAAAAATCCTACTATCACAATGGAATCTTTATTGGAAGATGAAAATGCGAAGAATTATTTAGGAAAGTTTGATTTAGTTCTTCAAAATCCACCTTTTGCTGGAAGTATTGATAAAAATTCAATTAATAGCAAGCTATTAACACTTACAAATACTAAAAAAACAGAATTATTATTTGTTTCGTTAATGATTGAATTGATGAAAGTTGGCGGAAGAGGAATGTCAATTGTTCCTAGTGGAGTCTTAGAAAATACTAATGATAATGCATATATTCAATTAAGAAAAGAACTTGTAGAAAACCAGAGATTGATAGGTATTATAGATATGCCTAGTGGAATCTTTATGGCTTCTTCTAAAAAAGGATCTTCATCAAAAGGAGCAGGAGTGCATACTTGTTTTTTAATTTTTGAAAAAACTAATAAAGGTGGAACGGATAATGTTTGGTTTTATAAAATGGAAAATGACGGATATACTCTTGATGCAAAAAGAAGTCCAATAAAGGGATCAGATATATCTGACATCATAAATAGATTCAATAATTTAGAAGATGAAATTAATAGAAGTAGAAAAGAAAAATCTTTTATGGTGCCTGTTAAAGAAATAATTGAAAACAATTATTATTTAGGAATTAACAAATATCGTATTATTGATATTGAAAAAACTCAATATGAAGCTCCATCAGCCATTTATAATGATATTAAAAAATTAGAAGAAGAATTTAAAAAAGGATTCGATGAACTTGGAGGATTGATTTAATGAAAAAAATAAAATTATCTGATGTTTTAGAGTATGAGCAACCTTCAAAATATATAGTTGAGAGCGAACAATATAAAGATGAATATAAAATACCAGTGCTTACTGCAGGTAAGACATTTATTCTAGGATATACAAATGAGGAGAAAGGAATATATCATGCGGCTAAAGAAAATCCAATAATTCTATTTGATGATTTTACAACTGATTGTAGATATATTAATTTTGACTTTAAGGTGAAATCCTCTGCGGTAAAAATATTAAAATTAAAAAGAAATGATAATAATTTAAAATATTTATATTATCTTTTAAAAAACATTGTATACGATACATCCTCACATAAAAGGTATTGGATATCACAATATTCAAAATTTGAGATTAAACTTCCTAATATTGAAATACAAAATGAGATAGTTAAAGAAATAGGTAAAATAGAAGAGTTAATCGAAAATAAAGAAAAACAAATACAAAAACTTAATGAACTAATTAAGTCCAAGTTTGCAGAAATGTTTGAAAATGAAAAATATCCGAAGAAATGTTTAATTGATGTATGTGAAGAGTTATTTGCAGGAGGAGATGTAAAAAAAGAACATACATCAAGAGAAAGAACAGACAGGTTTAAATATCCAATTTATACTAATGGCGAAAATTTAGATGGTCTATATGGATATACAGATATTATAAGAGTAGATAAAGAAGCTGTAACTATCTCGGCAAGAGGAACAATAGGTTTTTCTTGTATTAGGAAAGAACCATTTTATCCTGCTGTAAGATTAATAGTTACTATACCAAATAAAAATTTAATTGATACAGTTTTTTTAAGGCAATTTATTGAAAATAAAAATTATGGTGGTCAGGGGGCAGGCATTCCACAATTAACAGTTCCTATGATTAAAAATGAGCAAATTCCCATTCCACCAATTAAATTACAAAAACAATTTGCGAATATTGTTGAGCAAATCAATAATGAGAAAATGATATGTGTCAAAATAGTAGATAAATTGAATGAACTAAAGGAATCTAAAATGCAAGAATACTTTGGAGGTGTAGTAAATGAATAGAAGTGAACAAGAAACAAGAGAACAGTTAATTGATCCAAAACTTAGATTAGCTAATTGGGATATATTAGAAGAAAAATACATAATTGAAAAGAATAAAGCCTGCATTGAAACTCTTGTAAATGATATGCCTATATCAAGTATAAATCCTAATGGAAACGGTTATGTTGATTATGTTCTTTTTGGAGATGACGGAAAACCATTAGCTCTTATTGAAGCTAAAAAATCAATTATTAATGAAGAACAAGGAAGAGTTCAGGCTTGTCTTTATGCAGACTGTTTGGAAAGAAAGTATGGAATTAGACCTATTATTTATTATACGAATGGATATTCAATAAAAATTCTTGATGGAATGTTTCCCGCAAGAGAAGTATTTGGATTTCATCGTAAAGAAGAACTAGAATATATGTTACAAAAAAGAAATTGTAAATTAGAAAACATTGAAGTAAGAAATGATATTTGTGGAAGATATTATCAAAAGGATGCAATAACTGAAATTATAAATAATATAAAAAATAAAAAAGCTCGTTCATTAGTTGTTTTAGCAACTGGAACTGGAAAAACAAGACTTTCTTGTGGATTATCGGAAATACTAATTAGAAATAATTTTGCAAAAAGAATATTATTTTTAGCAGACAGAAAGAACTTAGTAACTCAAGCTAAAGAAGAAACATATGATAAATTTTTAAGTGATGTTCCTATGGCCACTATAATTGAAGGGAAAAGTGAAGGAGCTGAAGATGCAAGGATTGTATTTTCTACATATCAATCAATGCTATCAATAATACAAGATACATCAAATGCTAAATTTGGAATAGGACATTTTGATTTAATTATTACTGATGAAGCACATAGAAGTTTATTCAATAAATATGCGGAAATATTTAGTTATTTTGATGCACTTATGATTGGACTAACAGCTACCCCTCGTAACGACATTAATAAATCTACCTATAAAGTATTCAACATAGATAATGATACGCCTAACTATGAATATGATGTTGTTAAAGCAGTTAAAGATGGGTATTTAGTTTATTTTAGAGCATTAGATAGGACTCCTGATATTTTAAGAAATGGATTAACTTATAATGATCTAAATGATGATGAAAAAGAACAATACGAAGAAAATTTTACAGAGGATGATGGAACATTACCAGAAAGAATTGAAGGAGAAAAATTTTATTCAGCTATTACAAATGAAGATACAATAAGAAAAGTATTAAAAGATCTAATGGAAGAAGGATTAAGAGTTGATAATGGTGACACACTGGGTAAAACGATAATTTTTGCTAGAGATCATAATCATGCATTAAAGATTCAGGAAATATTTAGACAAATGTATCCTGAACTTTGTAATGTTGAAGCACATGAAGGAGAAGACTATTGTGTTGTTATAGATAATAAAATAAAACATAATGATAAATTGCAGAGAATATTTAAGGATAAACAAAGTATAAGAATAGTTATTTCAGTTGACATGATGGATACAGGTGTTGATATTCCTGAAGTAGTTAATTTGGTATTCTTTAAAAAGTTAATGTCAAAAATTAAGTTTTGGCAAATGATAGGAAGAGGTACGAGACTTTGTGAAGATTTGAATGTTATATCGCCTAAAAAAGCTTATTTTGAAAGGCAAATAAATGATAATGCAAGAGAATACTATAAGGATAAGCAAGGATTTTTGATTTTTGATGTTTGCAATGTATTTAAATTTTTTAATCTAAATCCTGATGGTAAAAGAGAAAGTAGTTCACAAACATTATCATTAAATCAGAAAATTTTTATGGAAAGGGTTGCATTATATAAAGCATTACAATTTAAATATTTTGAATTAGACGATGATGATAAAACTCTATATGAAAATCTTAAAATTGAGCTTTGTGAAATAGTTAAATCTCTTAATAAAAATTACATAGGTGTTCAGAACAACTTACAATATGTTGAAAGATATTCTGAATTAAGTGCGTGGGAAGATTTTAAACAGGCAAAATTTGTTGAAATAAAAAATCATATTGCACCAAATGTTATAGGAGTAATAGATTTCGAAAGTGCAAGAAAATTTGATTTGCTTTGTTATAAATTTTCATCCTCAAAATTGCTAAGAAGTAAAGATTTTGCAATAACTTATAGTGCAATATTTAAACTTGTTACATACTTAGATAGATATAAATCTCAAATATCAGAGGTCGCTAGACACATAGAACTGATAAAATATATACAAACTGATGAATTTTTGAATCAGACTAATACTTCAAAAATGGAAGATATAAGAAAAGAATTAAGAGATTTGATAAGATTTGTAGAAAAAGATGTAATAGATCCAATTATTACAGATTTTACAGATAATATATCTTCTACTGATGATGCAGAAGATAATAGTATTGCTGATTTCAGCACGAGCTCAGAAGCTAAAGTAGAAGACTTTAAAACATTAGAAGATAAAACGATATCATTCATCGAAGAAAATCCTGAATTTCCTATTATTTCTAAAATAAAAAAATTACAACCATATGAAGAAAGTGATGTTCAAGTATTTAAGGATGAACTATTAAAATTAGCTAAATCTCAAGAAGACTATAATAATTTATTTAGTAATGATATTGAATTAACAATATTTATTAGAAAGCATATTGCTTTTGATGAACAAGCAGTTAAATCATTCTTAGAGAAACAACTAGAAAAAAGAAATCAAGAACAAGTAAAATATATAAAAGAATTATTAACTTTTATTAATCAAAATGGAACTTTCAAAGTTGATGATTTGATAAAAAATGAAGAATTACATTTCGTTGAATTATTTAATAGTGAAGAGATAAAAGAATTAATAAATGATATAAATGAAATATTATAAGAAATTAAAGTGCAATTTTTACATTCTAAAGTGCAAAAATTGCACTTTAAGTATTGATATTACATCTAATAACTGATATAATATATATGTAGGAGGTATTTCTAATGGATAAGAAAAAAGATTGGAATTTAGAACTATCAGAATATATTAAACAAGGCGAACCCAATAGAGTAGAGAAGACTAAAACATGGGAAACAGCAATTGGTTTGCAAGATGTAGATGGATTACAACCTTCAAAATACTTAATAAAAACTGCTAAAGAACATATTGAAGGAGCAATAGATATTGAAGAAGTAAAAACAAGAATAGATGAATATTATGGAGTTCAAGGTAGTAGAAAAAATTTTGAAAAAGAAAACGAAGAAGCAGATAAAGTTGCGGTTAGAATAACAGAAATATTAAGCGAAAAAGCATTTAATTTTTCACCAACAGAATTATTAAATATTCATAAAAGATTATTTAAAGATATGTTTGATGGAGCAGGATTATATAGAGACTATAACTTTACCAAAAAAGAATGGGTATTAAATGGAGATACGGTAATATATGCACCATTTGATACAATAAAAGAAACATTAGAATATGATTTTGAGCAAGAAAAGAACTTTTCATATAAAGGATTAAGCTTAGATGAATCTATTAAACATCTATGTAGATTTACATCAAATATATGGCAAGTACATCCATTTTGCGAAGGAAATACAAGAACAACAGCAGTTTTTATAATAAAATATTTAAGAACTTTTGGATTTAATATTAATGATGAAGTATTTGCTGATAATTCATGGTATTTTAGAAATTCATTAGTAAGAGCTAATTACAAGAATTTTCAAAAAAATATATTTGAAGATACTTCATTTTTGGAAAAATTCTTTTATAACTTGCTAACAAATGCTAACAATCAATTAAAGAATAGATACACTCATATAGATAATATTCAAAGTGCAGAAAATAACAATTTAAAGTGCAATAATTACACTTTAGAAGAACAGGCAATTATAAATATATTAAAAACTAATCCAGCAACTACTCAAGAAGAAATATCAAAACAGATTAATAAATCTTTAAGAACTGTAAAAACTTATATGGCAGAAATGCAAGAAAAAGGATTAATAGAAAGAAAAAATGGCAAAAAGAATGGCAAATGGATAGTGAGCGATTAATAGTAATTTGTCTATGTCTATAAATTAATAAATTTTGAAAAGTATGTTACTGTACAGAAGATGACAGAAAATTCTGATGACTAAAGGAGAAAAGGAGATAATATAATGGAGATTGTTACTCAAGATAACATAAATTCAATATTATTAGCTGGTGAAAATATCAAAGTTGAGTTCAAAGCTAATGTGAAAAGTGCAAGGAATACTTTGCCTAAAATTGTTAGTGCATTTGCTAATACTGAGGGCGGAGTCATAATTTTTGGCTATGACGAAAGAGATCGAACAGTAATTGGTACTTCTACCAATGATTTTGAGATAGTAAAGAAAGTTATTTTAGCAAGTAAACTTGAAGAAGTTTGTAGTGCTTATATTGTTCAGTATGAGGAAAAAGAGCTAATTATCACTCAAGTTGAAAAATCAAAGTCAACAGTTATTGCAGGTGGAGGAGCCTATATAAGAAATGGGGATGCAAGTATTTGTGCTCTGGAAAGCAAGGATGTGGTAACTCGAATTACCTCTACAATTAAAACTTCTGAGTCTATGACTTCAATAGAAACTCTTGAACGATTAGAAAACAAAATAGGACAGATATACGACGAAATGCGACGTTCTCAACAAGCACATGAAAAAGAACTAAAGGAGCAAAAAGAAGAACACGAAAAAGAAATAATCGATTCAAAAAGAAGTAATTGGTTTTTTTGTATATTAAGTGCCGTTATAGGTTGGGCATTAGGAAAATTTTTATAATAAATTACAATTGCTAGAGATAAAAAAGTGTGAAAAGCGACTTATAGAAAGTCAAATTTCACACTTTTACGATTTTACCACAAAGCAAGAAAATGTGGTAAATATGTACTATTCCTCAAAACATCCCATAACTAACTGAGAACCATCTACAAAGCCATTTCTATAATACTTTTCAGTAATATAAGTCAAATACCTCATAAAATCATCATAAAGAAGATCAAGTTGTTTTTCTACATAAGTTCTATTCTGCTTAGGAATATTCTTCAAAATATTCTCTCTAAAAAAATCAAATTTAAATTCATTTTCTCTATCTTGTTTATCAGCATAACACAAATAAGTTTCTTCTCTAAAATCAAACCATTCTTTCAAAATATCATTGTCATTAACATCTCTAAAATTAACCATATCTAAATCCTCCTACACATATAAAATCTCATTAAAAACAATTTCTTCAGCTCTATTTTTAATATTGTTCATAGCTTGAACCCACTCCATTTGATGATGCTCTTTCAAATTCTCATCAATATGTTCAGCTTCAGCAAGTTGTTTTATAAGCTCATTAACTTTGCTAGTAGTAATTTCATCTATCTCAATTAAATGTTGTTTCAAAGTACCATTTATAAGTAATTCAGTATATAAACCTCTTTTATGTTCTTTCAAATAATTTAATCTTAAGCGTCCATATTTTCCAATATGTTTCTCAGGTTGTTTAGGTAAATACAAATTAGGAACTAAATAATCTCCTACTCTGTTATAAGTAATTTTATTATTCATTTTCAAAACCTCCAAAATAAATTTTAGGTTTCCCATTTTATTCAAAAAAACTACGAACATATGTATTAAACCACTTGGGGAAAAGTTGGGGAAAAACTTCTCAAAAAAGTTCCAAAAAATACACAAATGTTCGAAAAACCATTTCCCCAATTTTTATTGATAAATCAGCTAAAACCCTTGATTTCACTAAATTACATAAACGTTTCAAGCACATCTCATAACCCGAAGGTCGTAAGTTTGAGTCTCTTTTTTACAATTGGGTACAATAAAGGTTTCATAGAAAAGTGGTTTTCTTGCATATACTACCAAATATAAAAAAAGGTTTTCTAAAAAAATATGTTCAAAATATTGAAAAATATTTAAAATTGATATAAATTTGTATAAACTTTTAGTAGGGTAATTTAAAAAAATGAATAAAAGATACCGATTTGATAGAATATTTTTATAGAAAAAATAAAAGAGGAAGGAGAAAGGTTGAGGAATGTCTCCATTCCAAGTATCACTGTGTACAGGTTGGCATAGAGCAATATAGGAAAATCAAGCTATACAAATATTGAAAAAAATCATATATTATGATATTAAATATATGGGTGAAATGTATGAATAAAAATAAAAAAAAATTAAAGCGTATTGCAATAATATTGTTATATATTATAATAACTGCTGTAAGCGTAAATTTTAACATTGGAAAGGGAAACCAAACAAGCAATATTATAGAAAACGACAAAATTTCTTACGCTATATCAAATATTCCAAAATACAGTGGAGAAATATTTATTGAAATAAACAACAATGTGCCTCAATTTACTGCGCAAGACATAAGTATACAGAAAGATTATTATTCTGATTTAGAAAATGGCAGAGTGCGGAAGGGCAATGATAAAAACTAGTTGGAAAAAGGCTAATGAAGATGACGAAAAAGATGATTATTCTTCAATTACACCAACAGGATTTAAACAACAAAAATATAACACAAACACTATTCCAGGAGGATATCTATATCATAGATGTCATATAATTGCGTGGAAATTAGGTGGAATAGATGTGGATAAAAGAAACATAATGACAGGGACACAAAGCTTTAATATAAATGGAATGAAACAATTTGAAGATCAGGTTTATAATTATTTGAAGGAAAATCAAACTAACCATGTCCTATATAGAGTTACCCCATATTTTGAGGGCGAAAATAAATTAGCAAATGGTGTAAATATTGAAGCATATTCTATTGAAGACAATGGAAAATTACAATTTAATGTATATGTATATAATGTGCAAAATGGAATTATTATTAATTATGCAACAGGAGAAAGTAAATTAGAAAAATAGGAGGTGAAATATTGGACTTAAATATATTTGAAAGAAACAATAATAATAGTAATGGTTTCATAAAGGAATTTATTAGAGATTTAAAAAATGCATTAAAAAATATGATGGATGAAGGTAAAGGTATGAATGAAAATGACAAAGTATTAGAAGAATATAACTTATATGAGAGAAGAAAGAATTTTTTAGATAACAAAAGCTGGAAAGGAAATGGCTATGCTTGGGTAATGGATGAGAATTCGGTTTGTATATCAGAAAATGGTGATGGTGGACCGTGTTCTATATTTGAGATAGATTTACCTAAAAATGCAAAAGTTGGAGAAGTTTATGAAAAAATTGATGGTAAGTATATTTATAATTTTGACATGACGGCTAAATTAAAAGAAATTAACTAGCACTTGCAACTTAAAGATATTTACAAATTAATAAAAGATAAATAATATAATATATCTAGCTTTTTTATAGTGACTATGATATTATTGTAATAACTTAAAAAAGTAGGAGGAAAGATATTATGGAAAAATTAATTATAAAAAAATGTTCTAAATGTGGAGCGCTGGTCGAAGTTTTAAAGGACTGTAGTTGCGATAATTGTGGTATAGTTTGCTGTGGAGAAAAAATGGAAGAAATTATTCCAAATAGCATGGATGCTGTAGCCGAAAAACATATACCAACGTATGAAAAAGTCGAAGATGAAATATTTGTAAAAGTAAATCATGTAATGGATAAAGAGCATTATATAGAGTGGTTGGCAATGATTGCCGGTGAGAAAATATGCAAAATCAAACTATATCCAGAACAAAATGCAGAATGTAGATTTAAATATATACCAGGTTCAAAAGTATATGCTTATTGCAACAAACATGGACTATGGTCTACAGAAATTAAATAATATGGAGTGATATAATTGTAGGATTAATGGTAGGTATAAAAGATCCAGAATCTGCAAATCCATGGGCATAGAAAAAACAGATCTCGTAATGAGATCTGTTTTGCCAATTAGAGAATATTTGAATAAAATTTACTAAATTTTAACTTTTTCTAGCCTTTAAATTTAATATTTAAGTGATATAAAGAATATAATATTAATATAGAAAAAATAAAGGTAGGGAAAAAATGAAAACAATTAAAATATTAATTCCAATATATAATGAGGAAGAATCACTTCTATTTTTAAGAAATAGACTAACATCTATAATAGACAAGCTAACAAATTATAGAATTGAAGTACTGTTCATAAATGATGGAAGCAAAGATAATAGTTTAAAAATAATAGAAGGAATAAGAAAAAAAGATAATAGATTTGAATATATATCGTTTTCAAGAAACTTTGGAAAGGAAATAGCTATAATAGCAGGATTAGACTATTCTAGGAAAAGCGATGCAGTAATAATAATGGATGCAGATTTGCAAGATCCACCAGAACTTATACCAGAAATGATACAGGAATGGGAAAAAGGATATGACGATGTGTATGCAACAAGAAAAACAAGAGATGGAGAAACATGGCTAAAAAAATTCACATCAACTATGTACTATAAAACATTACAAAAGTTTACTAAAATACCAATACAAAAGGATACAGGAGATTTTAGATTATTAGATAAAAGATGTGTACAAGCAATGTGCAAATTAAGAGAAACAGGAAGATGCTCAAAAAGTATTTTTAGTTGGATAGGATATAACAAAAAGGCAATATATTTTGATAGGGACAAAAGAATAGCAGGAGTAACAAAATGGAATTATAAAAAATTAATAGACCTAGCAATAGATGGAATAACATCACTTTCTATTTCACCATTAAGATGGCCAATATATATATCATTTATTACATTTGCATCTTGGCTAATTAATCTAATATATGTTATTATTAAACAAACAATAGAACCATATCAAATAATTATTTCATTAATACTCTTCTTTATGGGCATACAATTTGCATTAATTGGAATATTAGGTGAATATATAGGAAGAACATTTAATCAAACAAAAAATAGACCACTATATTTAATTGATGAGATAAATGGAGAAAAATATTGGGAGAATAAAGATGAGAAAAAAGACAACAATCATTTTAATAATAATTATATTAGTTCAGATATTAATTAGAATTTATTTTGGGTATCAAAAACAATACTTTCATATGGATGAAATGTACTCATATGGCCTAATGAATTATAATAAACTAAATATTGCAGATAATGAGGATTTTTTAAATAAATGGCATAATAAAGAATATTTTGAAGATTATTTAGAAGTTAACAACAATGAAATTTATAATATAAAACCTGTATATGAAAATCAAAAAAATGATGTACATCCTCCACTGTATTATTTACTATTAAGAATATCTGCAACTTTTACAATAAACAAATTTACAAAATGGACTGGAATTTTATTAAATATAACAATATTTATAATATCAAGTATAATGGTATATCTAATATCAAAAGAATTATTTAAAAATAAAATATATGCAGTATTGACAACATTAATTAATGGACTTACACTAATTAGCTTAAATAGTACATTATATATAAGAATGTATGAACTATGTAATTTAAATATATTAATAATTACATTCTTACATATGAAAATATATAATAAAGAAAAAATAAGACCAATAAATATATTTTTGATTTCTACATTTATGATTTTTGGAGGGCTAACACATTATTACTTTTTTATTTACGCATTTGTATTATATTTAATATATACAGTAAAATGCATAAAGCAAAAGAATTACAAAAACCTGATGATATATAATATTGGAATATTTATATCATCAGTTATTTATATACTCATATTTCCATATGCAATATCACATATATTTTTCGGCTACAGAGGGGTAACTGTAGAAGTGGATATAATAAAAAATATAGTAGGATACTGCAAAAAGATAAATAAAGAATTCTTTAATGGGTTATTGCCATTTATAATAATTTTAACAGGAATTATAGCAATAAAACCTAAAAAGAGTGATATTAAAATGAATGGAGAAATGGTTTTACTGGTAACTCCAATTTTGATTTATTTATTAACAATAGTATTAAAAGCTCCGTATATTGAAACAAGATATATAATTCCAATATATTCATCAATGATAATTGCAATAGCATATTGTTTAAGAGAATTTGTAAGAAAACGTGCAAGTTGCAAACATACATTATTTATAATATCAATAATATTTTTCACAATAATATACAGTCCATTTGTGAAAAATACAAAAATAGAATATATATATTCACAATATAATAATATAGCAGAAAAAATAGCAGAAAAAAACTTGCCAATAATTTATGTTTTTAATACAAAGGAAAATAGAATACTAGATGACCTATATTTATTCACATTAGTGGATAAATCAATTATAATAGATGTTGAAAATTATGATAAAATAGAAAAAACAGAAAGTAACTTCATTTTAATTTGTAATAATGGGGTAAACGAAGAAAAAATAAAGTCAACAATAAACGGAAAAATTGAATATGTGCAAAGAATGAATGCATGCAATATATATGAGGTGAAAATGGATGTATAATATATTAGTAGTGGATGATGATAAGGAAATAACGGACTCAATTAAAATTTATCTAGAAGAAGAGGGTTATAATGTATTTGAATGTTATGATGGAGAAAAAGCTATTGAAATCTTAAAGAAAAAAGATATACATTTAGTATTGTTAGATATAATGATGCCAAAAATAGATGGAATTGCAGTGGCACGAGAAATAAGAAAAACAAATTCAGTTCCAATAATATTTATATCTGCAAAGTCACAAAGTATAGATAAAATAATCGGGTTAAATGCAGGAGCGGATGACTATATTACTAAGCCATTTGAACCGCTAGAATTAATAGCAAGAGTTAAGTCAAATATAAGAAGATATACTAAGCTTGGAAATCTTATAGAAAATGATAACATAATAATAGACGGACTAGAAATTAATGATAAAACAAAAGAAGTAATGGTTGATGGAGAAAAAATAAAGCTTACATCTATAGAATATAAATTATTACTTTTTTTGGCAAGCAATAAAGGACAAGTATTTTCAATAAAGCAAATATATGAAAATGTTTGGAAAGAGCCATTTGACGGATATGAAAAAAAAGTAGTAGTGCATATAAGCCATATAAGAGATAAAATAGAAATAAATCCTAAAGAACCAAAATATCTAAAAGCTGTGTGGGGACTAGGGTACAAGATAGAAAATATATAAAAATATTATTATATCTTAGGAAAGGGAAAATAAAGCATGAAAAAAAGCAGAAAAAAGTCAAAAATAAATATAGCGAGACTATTATTATTCATATCGGTAATCATATTATGGATTTTAGGAAACAATATATATTCAAATGTAAGACGATTTTCTTGGGCTGAAATTGCTAAAGCAAATTTTTTACAAACAGAATCATATAAAAGTGCAATAACGCATGAAATAGAAACTTTGGAAGATGCTATTTACTGGAGCATATGGAATGATGAGCTAGAAAGCTACCCAGGACTTGAATATATAAATAGAGAAAATTCAAATATAGAGTACATAGCAGATATTACAACAAACACGGGAAAACATATAATACTTAGCAATTTAAAAACAGTAATACAGGATAAAGAACATATAAAATCAGAATTTAAAGAAAGTTTACAATATTATATTTGTAGTTTAAATTCTGTACCAGATACAAATATAGATGTGTTGCAGAAATATGGATTTAAAGCAGACCAATCCAGATTTGAAGTATTGGATATATATGTAAAAGTAAATTTAGATAATAATGGCTATATGAAAACAATACAACAAAATTATTATAAAGCAAATCATAATATAAAGATAAATATAATCGGAGTAGTTATATTTTCAATATTATCTATAGTACTTTTATATAAAGCAATAAAAAGCGGTATTTACACGGATTTTTTTGATGTTAAAATACTAACGATATTAGGAATGGAAGCAATATTTGAAAAAATTAGTATAGAATTAATTTGCCTTATTTTATATGCTATTTTAGCAGAAATATTTTTTAATAGTGTAAAAAATATAAAGCAAGCTAAAGCACAAAATGAAAAAGTAGTAACCAATTTTATAGAAAAAATAAAAGAAAATTATAAATTAATAATAATAGTGGTGGTAGTAACAATAATAGCTATGGGAATAATTTCAGCAACTACATTACACTATGGTATTGTAATATATGATGTTAAAATTAAAGCATTGGTGATTTTGATATATGTGGCAATAGTAATTATTTTCTTAAAAAATGTCTCAGAATATAATAAAATAGAAAAGAAAATAAGAAATATAGTGTCAGGAGAATATCAATCAGAAATAAAAACAGACAATAAATACCTAAAAAATATGGTCCAAGACATAAACAATATAAAAAAAGGCATAGAAAATGCAGTAAATGAAAAGGTTAAATCAGAAAGATTAAAAACAGACTTAATAACAAATGTATCACATGACTTAAAAACTCCACTTACTTCAATAATAAATTATGCTAATCTTCTAAAAAAAGAAAATATAGAAAATGAAAATGCGCAAAAATATATAGAGATTCTAGAAAATAAATCAAAAAAATTAAAAAATTTAACAGAAGATTTAATAGAAGCATCTAAAATAAGCTCTGGAAATGAAACGGTAAATTTACAAAAATTGAATTTCGCAGAAATGATATTACAAGCAAATGGAGAATTTGCAGAAAAGTATGAGAGTAAAGATTTAAAATTGATTAGCAAAATAGAAAAAGAGGGGATCTTTGCGCAATTAGATAGCAAAAAAATGTGGAGAGTATTAGAAAATATATACAATAATGCATATAAACATTCTTTAGAAGGGACAAGAATATATGTAAATGTTGAGCAAAATGATAAAATAGTATTTACAATGAAAAACATATCAAAAGAAGAGTTAAACATAACACCAGAAGAGCTAATGGAACGATTTGTTAGAGGAGATAAATCTAGAACAAGTGGTGGCAATGGATTGCGGTCTTTCAATAGCTAAAGATTTGGTGAATTTGCAAGGAGGAAAAATGCAAATAAAAATAGAAGGTGATTTGTTTACAGTAAAAATAATAATTTAAAATTCTTTCCAACCGTTAATATTAGATCTTCTAATAGCACCCATAATATTTGCTCTAACGGTTGGAATTTCTATAACTAATTTAGAGATTAACTCTTTTATAGATTCCCTTTTAGAAACCCCATCCATAGGGCATACTTTAGGCATTACTTCTATTCCTTGTCTTCTAACAAATTTACGTACTTCTTTTTCAGGTATGTAAACCATAGGTCTAATTAAAGTTATTTTAGACCTATCCATATAGCTAGTTGGAGCAAAAGTTGACAAATTTCCAGCATATAAAAGATTCAAAAAAAATGTTTCTAAAACATCATCTTCATTATGCCCCAAAGCAATTTTGTTACAATCATGAGCGATTGCAGAAGAATTCAAAATTCCTCTACGCAAGTTGGCACATAAAGAACAAGGATTTTTTTCCTTCCTTATATCAAAAACAATTTCTTTTATATAGCTTTTTTCCTCAATAAATTCTACACCGATTTTATCACAAACACTTTTCAAAAATTCTGAATTAAAAAATTCAAATCCAGGATTAACACTTATTGCAACTACTTCGAACTTCTTAGGATAGAATCTTTGCAAAGCCTTTAAACCCATAAGTAAGGTAATAGAGTCTTTTCCGCCAGAAAGACCAACAGCAATTTTATCTCCTTCATTTATCATATTATAATTTTCGATTGCTTTTCTCATATAACTTAACATTTTTTGCATAAAAATCACCTATAAAATTATAGCACAAAAACACATAAAAAGTAAATGTTATACCTTGCCAAAACACAATTAATGGTGTAAAATAAAAATATATGTGTTTGTAGCTCAGTTGGATAGAGCGCTCCCCTCCTAAGGGAGAGGTCGGGGGTTCGATTCCCTTCAAGCACACCAAAGTTGAAAAGTCTTGTAAGTGCTGAAATATCAGTACCTTACGAGACTTTACTGTTTCATTAGTAACAAAAATTCTATTTTCTTAATATATATAATTAGGTGGTTATATATGAGAATGTTAAGACGAGTAAATACAAAAGATATTGTGCCGACAAATTTAAATTATACATATGAGCTAATGCAAACAAATATTAAAGCTTTAAGAAAAAGATATTCATTTTTGAATATTGGAAATATGGGGAAAAGCGTATTGGGAAAAGATATCCCGTATGTAAAAATAGGAAATGGGAATAAAGAAGTTATATATTCAGGTGGAATACATGCAAGTGAGTGGATTACATCATTATTAATGATGAAATTTGTAGAGAATTTTTGCAAATCAGTTGTAAATAACTTTAATATATATGGACAAAGTGCAAGAAATATATTTAATCAAGCTTCAATATATGTAGTTCCAATGGTAAACCCGGATGGAGTAGATTTAGTAACAGGAGCAATAAAAAGTAACACAAAAGAATATGAAAGTGCAAAAAAAATAGCCAATAATTATTCAAAAATATCCTTTCCAAATGGTTGGAAAGCAAATATCAATGGTGTGGATTTTAAAAACTTCCAACCGTTTTGCAAAGTCTTGTAACTGTTTATATTACACGACTTTGCATTTTTGATTTTCATTAATTAATTCTTCAATTTTGATAAATTCATCTAGATTTTCATTAATAGAATTTAGTTTTGAAAAATTAAAATATATGTAAATATTTTTGTCTTTATCAATCTCAATTTTATTAATTAATCGATACAAATATATCTTATCAATTTTTTCTAATTTCAAAAAATTTTCTATTAATTCATCTAATTCTTTTTCTTCTTTTGTTTGATTTTTGTTTTCAATTTTGTCTTTTGTTCCAATTAATTTCTGTTCTAATTCTTGCTTTTGTTCATTTAATTTTGTTCTTTCTAAACTTAATTTTTGTGATACTCTAACGTAGTCTTCTTCTTGTAAAATACCTCTTAATTTATCCATATACATCTTGTCTAAATTGTTATTTATATCTAATATTGCTTTATCAATTTGTTCTATTTTTTTCCTATATCCTTCTCGAATATCTGATGTTTTATTTTGATATTTTTCATAAATTGAATAAAAAATTTCTTTGTCAGCATATATTTGACATATCTTTTTTACAACATAAATAATATTTTTTTCAAATTTCTCGTAGTTCATATTTAATGAATAACATCCACGTTCTTTTGCATCACTACAAGTTATATATGGATGTGATTTTGCATTTCTTTTAGAGTTCTTCTTTAGAACTATTTGCAACTTTCTTTTGCAATGATAACAGTAAAGTAATCCTCTTAATAAATAATCATATTTAAGTTTTGTGTTTGTTCCTCTTTTTTCTATGATACGTTGCACTTTTTCAAATGTATCTTTGTCAATAATAGCTTCATGGGTATTTTCAACTCTTATATGTTCTTCTTTATCAACAGTTCTAAATTTCTTGACTTTATATGATATTATAGACCTTTTATTTTGAACGGTATTGCCTATATAGACTTCATTTTTTAGCATATTGCATAAGGTTACTTCATTCCAATTATAGCTAGTTTTGTTTTCATGCGACTTCGCTTGCATATAGCCGTGGACACGAAATCGAAGATTTCGACCACGTATTATCTTGCACTAGTCCTGTTTTCCTATAACCTGTTGGAGATAGAAATTTATTTGAGTTTAGATAATTTACAATTTCTACACTACCATGTCCATTTGAATACATATCAAAAATCTTTTCTACAATATCCCTTACCTGCTCATCTACAATCAATTTATTTTTTATTGTAGGATGCTTTTTGTAACCATAAGCTGAAATACTACACATATATTCTCCTTGCTTTTGCTTTTCCTTCAAAACACTTCTAATTTTCTTGGAAATATCTTTAGCATACATATCATTCATTATTGCTTTAAAAGGCGTTATATCGTTATTTGTGCTATCTATATATGTATCTATTCCATCTGTTATTGCAACATATCTAATATTATTTTTAGGAAAATAGTCTTCCAAATAAAAACCAGTTTTAATGTAATCCCTACCAAGTCTTGATAAGTCTTTTGTAATTACCATATCAATTGTTTTATTTTCAATATCTTGCAATAATTCATTAAATGAAGGTCTATCAAAAGTTGTACCACTTATGCCATCATCAACATATTCTTTAACTAAACATAAATTATTCTCCTTTACATATCTTTGCAAAATTTTTCTTTGATTACCGATACTTTCGCTTTCTTGCTTGTCGCCATCTTCTCTAGATAGTCTGATATACATTCCGTACTTTAAAATTTTGACTTCTTAAATCCAGCATTTAACCTCCTATCCGTAATCATCTATGCTTAAATTGTAACGTGCTCAATTAAATTTTGCAATTGTTTTAATATAATTACTTATTCTTTACTTTTATACTTTCTAAATAATCCTTAAAAACTAATCCTATCGTATCTCTAATATCTTGTTTTTCTTCTGTAAAAATGCAATATGTATTGAACTCTAATTTATTTTCTTTTGTATTATTATTATCCTCATTCATACTTATTCAAATCCTTTCTTGCTAATACAGAATATTAAAGAAAATGGCTCTTTATGACACTTAAATCAAGTGTATTTGTCAATGTGCAATTTTGCCCATCTAATTACATAGGCGAGAAAATTTTAAATTGTCCAAATTTTTTAATAATTTTTATCTCTCTACTATTAACAGCAATTGAAAATCCAAAACGTTACGGGTAAATGAAAAAATTTTAATTTTTTTATTTCTAACCTTAACAGCGATTCAACTTTAAAAATCTTACGGGTAAATTTTAAATTTTTTGTTCCTAATATTAACAACAACTGAAATCTAAAAACTTTATGGGCAATATTAAAATTTTTTCTTCCTAACATAAACAGCAATTCAAAATCAAAAATCTTACGGGCAATTCTAATTTTTTTTATTTTTCCTTCTACTATTAACAGCGATTAAATTTTAAAAAGGTTATTGGCAATTTGAAATTTTCTTCTTAACCTTAATAGCGATTCAAAATCAAAAATGTGACGGGTAAAACAAAAAATTTTAAATTTCTTACAAAAAAAATAAACATATGGTTATTCCCATATGCTTATCCAATAAAAATTACTTTATATTATATTTCTCGTTTAATACATTCAAACACTAAATTCATTGCATCTGTAAATCCAATCTTATAAAACTTTTCATTTTCATAAGAACCTATTACGTTTACCTTATCAATATAACTTTCTAAACTATCTTTAACTTTAGCTTTTGATATATCATCACTAGATAAATCTTCTAGCTTATCTAAGAGCATTTGATAAGTATTATTATCCTTTGTTAATTCTTTAATCCTTTTCTTATCAAATTCAGTTAAAGCACATATATTTTCCTCTCTACTAACAAATAAATCGTTTAAAACACTAGGTTTTTCTTCCACTTCTACTACCTCCATATATAAATTTACTAGTAGTATAACGTGCTCCATTTTATTTGTCAGCTCTTTTTATAAAAAAATTATTAATTGTAATTTATTAATCTAATACTTGTACGAAATATCAAAATCTTCTGCATATTACATTTGAACATTCCCTTTATATTCCATTATTTAAAATCAAAATCTAAAAATACATATTTAGCAGTTTTATATTCAAGAGCTTCATTAATATCATTTGTTGCTTTTTCTGAAATATCTTTTATTCTTTTATATTCATTGTTATATCTAACTAACGGATTTATATATCTCTTTTTAACTTTTTCAATATTTACAAAGTATTTTCCTTCAGGCATTTTTTCACTTGTTAAAATATCTGTAGCATGTTTCCATATTTCAAAACCATTAGATATATTTTTTACATTACATTTTTCTATTTTTTCAATCACTTCTTTTTCAGATAGATTATACATTTCTGATATATTGATTAAATTATTATCGGACATTATTCTCATAATATCAGCAAGCATTTGCATTGTAAAAAGTGTTTTTTCTCTACGATATAATCTTGATAAAATGCTCATTGTATGTACAAATTTTTCTGCAATAGCAATATCTTTGAAGCCTAATTCTTCTATACCATTTTCATCTTCTTGAATTTCTATATTATCATAAATTTCTTTTACATCATCTAAAGTCCAAATCTTTTCTGTTGCTCCTAATCCATTAGATAAAGTATATTCTAATCTATCACTTGAAAGACATGGCGTATCATTATCTGCAATAGGATATATATGGTAATCTGCTACTTCTTCAACTTTTATACCATCTCTATTTAGTAACTCCATTATCTCTTTTGATTCACTAATTATTTTTGTAGTTAATTCTTCAGTAGATTCTTGTTTTTCATAGTCTTTATTCATAAAATCAATAGAATGCTTAAATACTGGAGTTGCAATATCATGGAACAATCCTGATAAAGTTTGCTTCCTATCTTTTGTAAAATGCCATATTATTAAAGCTACTGCAATACTATGGTCTAAACTTGAATACCACATTTGTTTATACATTTTTGAATATATTGTACCACAACTTACACTTATTTTAGATTGTTTTAACATTTCTGGAGTATTAATATACTCATTTAAAAATTTTGGAAAATCTTCTGATAAAATCTTATAATATGATTTTATTGTTTCATTTAATGTATCTATATAATTTTTCATTTACTTAATACCTTGTATAATATAATAGAGTTTAAAATTTAATATATTATACTAACCTTTCTCCAATAAAATAATTTTTTTACTATATAACTTATTTCTTCAATTCAAAACGATATTTCTGATTAATCTCTGGATACTTTTCATGATCTACTTCTGACATAAACATCTCTAATGGTCTTGCAGCAAAATCAACTCCATTTGTACATTCAGTTGTATATAAAGGTTTATAAATCATTAATTCTTCTTTATTTTCAGTGTGTCTTGCAGTACCAATAATTTCATATAAATATAAATTTGGTTCTTCTTTTAATTGTTCCTCTGTCATTTTTTCTCTCTTAAAATGTTGAACAATATCTCCTTTATTAAATTTTCTTTCCATAAACAATTCCTCCTTAATTTTTTTCTTTATATTCCTTGTACGTAATATTACTAATAGTCCTAAAAGCTAATTGTAATATTAATGCAGTTCAAAATGATTATACCATTTTTCATTTTACATATCTACAAATTTTAAATACAAAATTTAACAGAAAAAATATAACATATAATTTTAGAAAAGATTTATTTGTCACGAATTTTGGAGAGCATTTTTTAGTGCCCAAAATTCGCCAGCTTGGTGTTTTGACACCATTTTTGCTGTTTAGGGCAAAATCCCTAAAACCCTTTTTAGCCCGCTGGAAGATATTTTATAAACAAAAAGAGAAAAGCAGCCTCAGCCAACTTCTCCCCCCACATCGCGTGGAATTTAATTACATATATATTATACAACAAATTGTTTATGTTGTAAATATATATTTATAATATTTTATGATTTTTTACAAAAAAATATCCATATTATTATAAAATATTTTTAAAAAATTTTTCATCTATTCCTGTAAACATTGTATATCTTTTTGATTCTAAAAATGGTTTATACTTTGATTCTTTTGTTACTATTTTTACTTTTTTTGATCTTTGAAGTATAGTTTTCTTTATATCTTTTAATTGGTTATCTTTTCCATGCAGAAAATTTTTGTATGCTTTTTTAGCTTCTATTTTTGAAATAATATCTTTGTATTCTAAATCAAACTCTTCAATCTTTTTTATTTCCTCTAATAAATTTATACATTCTTCTACATTTTCTATTTCAAATTTTTTCTCATTCAGTATTATATTATATTTTACAAATATATTTTTTAATTCATTATAAAAGTCAGTATTTTTATCTATGTTTATTAAAATTTTATATATAATATATATTATTTTTGATAAATTTAAATTAGTATAATTATTTTTATTAAAAGAATCCTCTCCAAAATAATCAGATAAATTTCTCATCAATTTAGCATTTAAGCTTATTTGCTGTTTATACTTTGGTATAAAATTTCCGTCTGAGTATTTCTTGTTTTTATTTGTCTTTGGTAATTCATATTCTAATGGATATCTTTTATTTATATCAAAAGATTCTATATTATAACAATATATAGGCTGATTATGTGCCAACATATTTCTAAACTCTCCTAAGTAACATAGAATTGTTTTAAAAGTATTTATTTGAGCTTCTTCTTTCTTTCTAATTGCTTCACTTTTCCCCTTTTTCTCATTAGTTAAATTTAATTTAGTAAAAAAGTTTGTACAGTTTAAGAAAATATTTCTAGAATCATCTTCTTGTAAGTTTGCTATTGCATAATAAGTTTGATTCATAGCTAATTCATTAATTATTATCCAATATGGCACTGTTATATTTTGCTCTCTTTTTCTTTTTATAGGTTTTGATTTTGTATTATCATATTTTCCTATTATTAGTTTCATTGTATCAAATGCTTTGTTCTTTATTGATGAAGTATTATAATTATGCATATTAACTAAATAATCCGCTTTAGCATTATGGTCATTTAGATAAGCAATAAAAATGTTTTTCATACTTTCCTCTATTATTAGTGTATATTTTAAAAGCATTAATCTTAATTCATGTTCAAATTTATACATTCTAACAAAATCACCATATTTTGTTGTACTATTGTATTTATGTAGGTGATATTGAATTTGTCTTATATTTTCTTCTTTTTCTTGTAACGAATTAGATTTTAATCCATATTTTTCGCATATTTTATCACATATTTTTTCATATAATTCTTCTGTCTTTATTTCTGGTTTTATCTTAAAAACATTTTTATAAAACTCTATATTTTTGTTTTGTAATATATTACTTCTAATTGTATCAATATATTCAATATCTTTTACAAATAAGTTTTTATATGCATTTATAACTTGATAATAGCTATATTTTCTAAATAAAGATTTTTCACCTTTATCAAATTTAATCTGTTTTAATTCTAAAATTTCAATTAATTTGTTTGTACTATTAGTATTCAAGTTTAAATCAGCTCCTTTATATTTGATGAAACCATAATATCATATTTCTACTAAAATTTCTAGAAATTTCTTCCAATTTATATTTAATTTGCATACAAACTCTCCAAAAATTCTTTAGTATATTGTCTCTGATTTTCATAATTGGATATAAATTTTCTATGACCTTTATTATTATTTTTATTATTAAATCTTATATTATTATCTTCCATATTTTGATGGATAGCCTGTCCATTTTTTGATTGATACTGGTATCCATTATTTAACGGATATGGAACATCATTTATATAAATTTTTCTTTGAATTATTTGCTTGTTTTCTTTTCTAACCATTTCAACTTTTATATAATTTTTATCTCTTAAATCTGAAATCCAACTTGAAACTGTTTTTGGATGTACTCCTAATTCTTCTGCAAAATAATTGTTAGTTGCAAAACAATAGCCTTCTTTATATGCAAGTGATGTTATCATTGCATATAGTAATTTTTCATTTGCTTTTAGCTCCTTATTATATAGTATTTTTGATGGTATTACTGAATAATATCCAACTTTATTTCTTTGTTTTTCTTCCATTTTTCCACTCCAATTCTAGCAATAAAAACACAAAAAAACAGAATATTTCTTTAAATTAGAAATACTCTGTAATATAGATGATTACTGCATTTTATTAATTTTTTTGTGGTTGGAAGTTTTTAAAGCTCACAGGTGTAGATTTAAATTTGCAATTTCCGGCAGGATGGGAATTTGCAAAAAAAATAAAATATTCTCAAGGAGTTAACAAACCAGCTCCCAAGGACTATGTTGGAGAAAAACCATTAAGCCAACCAGAAGCAATAGCTTTATACAAGTTTACTTTAGAGCATAATTTTGAATTAGCAATTTCATATCATACGCAAGGGAAAGAAATTTATTGGCAGTATCAAAAATACGCACCAACCAATAGCTATAATATTGGAGCGAAAATGGCAGAGGCTAGTGGTTATAAGTTAACAAATGTGCCATATGAATCAAGTTTTGCAGGATATAAAGATTGGTTTTTACAGAATTATAGAAGACCGAGTTATACTGTCGAGGCAGGAATAGGAGAAAGTCCATTACCTCTATCACAATTTAATCAAATATATAATGATAATATAGGTATATTAATAATCGGAGCAGCTGTATAACTGCTCCGATACGATATATTATAGATTTTATATCTCTGTATATTTTGCTATGAATGAAATTCAGAGTAAAAATTATCTTTTAATTTTATTTGTTGTTGTTTTATCAAATTCTTTATCTCTTATAACTATTTGTGATATTTTTTTGTAAACAGGAAGTTGTAGGCATACATTATTTTTGTAATATCCAAGCATTACAGTATCGCCTTTAACGCAAATTTCACCATCACCTTCTGGTGTTACATTCTCAAATTTTATTTCTACACAAGAAAGAGGAACGCCAACAGTTGCACAATCATTAAAATAATCTCTATTTGCAGAAACAAGAGGAGAACATTCGGTAATGCCATATCCGTTTATTAGGTTTATTCCAATGCTATCAAAAAAGGAACCCAATTCTGCTCTAATAGGAGCGCCACCCGTTACAATTTTTATAAGGTTTCCACCGAAAGCATTGTGAATAGATTTAAATAATTTTCTCCTTAAATAGTAACAAATAATGAAATAAACAAGGTTTTGGTTGATGAAAAATAATAATTCAAACAACACAAAAGGTATACACTAAAGGGAAAATTTAAAGAAATCCAGCTCGATAAGAGTTGGATTTTTTTATAAAAGTGTAACCTTTTTATAAAAAATGGTATTATATAATAAAGATTTGTAAAAAGGGGAAAAAATGGAAAAGCGAGAGGAATTAAAAAAATATATAACAAATGGAAAATTAGATATGAATAGGCTTATAGCTCAATATTTTAGCTATGTATATACTGTTGTAAGGAATTACAAGAACTCAAATATGTCAGAAGAAGATGTGGAAGAAATAATTTTAGATGTTTTTATAGCTATATGGAATAATAGAAACCAAATAAAAGATAATATAGCAATTACTTCTTACCTTGCTGGAATTGCTAGGAACATTATATACAAAAGGTATAGAGACAATAAACCTACATATTCACTAAATGAGTATGAAAGCGTTCTTTTTGATACTATAGATATGGATAAAATTGTAATATTAAAGGAGCAAAATAACTTTATTCAAGATACACTAAAAAAGATGAAAGAAGAAGATTATAATATTTTTATAATGTTTTATTATGAGGGAAAGAAAATTGATGAAATTGCAAAAAAACTCGATGTTTCAAATAGTAAAATAAAAGTGTCTTTACATAGGATACGAAAAAAAATAAAAATAAGTCTAAATAAAGGAGGATATAATTATGGAGAGTAGAAAAATAAAAAATAAAATAAAATGTAGCATGCAGGAGATAATAGCGCTATCAAATTTTAAAGAAGAAATAGCTACACAAGCTCTAAAAAGAAAAATAATATGTCAGGTAGCATTACCTATATGTGCTATATTTATATTAGGTGGCTTTATAATAGTGAACAACAACTACAATTCATTGAAAGTAAAAGAGGCCGAAGGGGGTAAAATAGGAGATTATACAGCGGAAAACTTTTTATCTAATAACAAAATAGATAGTGAGCGTATATGTATAGCAAAGATTATAGAAGAAACTAGCCAAGAAAAAATTTTTTATGAAAATGCGCCAACATCAGAAGAATTATCATTTGAATATGCACCAACAATAGAAAATCTCTACGAATATGCTGATATAGTATTGATAGGAAAATATAATTCATATGAAAAAATTTATACAGATGATATAAATATATATACCACAACAAAGTTTGATGTTATAAAAACAATAAAAAATACAACCGAATTTGATATTAGCAAAGAGGTAGTATTTGAAAGAAATGGAGGAGCATTAACATTAGATAGGTTTACGAAGAGTAGTCAAGCAATAAGAACAGGAAAATCTAAAGATATTGAAGAAGATATAAAAGATTATTATGTTATACAAGAATATGACCCAGAAAACATGTTAGATTTTGAAAGTAAAAAAAATAGCGGTGATATATATATCATATTTTTGAATTATGCAAAAGAAGATAAATTAATGCCAAACTCATTATATTATGGTATAAGAAAAATTAAAGATAATAAAGTATATAATTATGACACTAAAAATTATGAAAAAATAAACCATGAAAAAATTAAACAAGCCTTAAATGAGATAAATTAGTTATTAATAAGTATTAACTTGATTTATATAAATAAAGGAGCTAATATATGAAATCAAATTTAATAATAGCAGGAGATGACTTAAATTGTAGTAAAAAAATATATAATACAATAAAAATGAAAAATTTAGATGTTGAAGTTATTTGAATAACTACAGATGGAGAAGAAACACTTTTAATATACATAAACTGTAACGTGCTTAAAGTGGCTTGTTATGACACTTAAATTAAGTGTATTTGTCAATGTGCAATTTGATTACCTATACACATAGGCGAAAAATTATAAAATTACTCCGATATTTTTATAATTTTTTATCTTCCTAACATAAACAACGATTAAACCTAAAAAAGTTATAGACAAAATAATAAAAGAAGCAAGAATTTTTAGTATTACTACTAATTTTCTCACTTCTTCTCTTAATAAGATTGTTAACAAATTATTTTATTATTTATGATACTCTGCATAAATTTTTTCTAATATCAAAAAATCTTCATCTGGTGTTTTTGAAAAAAAACATTGTTCCTCTAACATCTTCTAAATCCAATCTTTTCCAGCATAACTAAATGATTGACAAGGATATACTCCAGATAATAAATCTAATTCTCCTTTTTTCAGGTTGAATTCCTTTAATAAATCTTTTTGGGAAAACCTCACAATATCCTCTTCAATTCTTTTTTATATTTTTTAAACAAAAAAGAAATTAGAAAATTTTTTCTCTAATTTCTTAACATTTAATATTATTTTACATTTTTATTTCTAATATAATCACCTTCAAACTCATATTCAAGTATGTCCATATGTAACTTATCATAATATTTTCCGTTTAAAAAAATTTCTTCTCTACTTTTTCCAGTATCCTTAAATCCACATTTTAAATAACACTTATGTGCTCTTTCATTTACAGCAAGAAGATCTAATCTTATGCTATGTAAGTTTAAATATTTAAATCCATATTCTAGCAAAAGTTTTATCGATTCTGTTCCATATCCATTACTTCTATAGTCTTCATCACCTATAAATATTCCAAGTACAGCACTTCTTTCAATCCAATTAAAGTGTTCCAATCCAATTGTTCCAACTAATTTATCATTATTCAAATCAATAATATCAAAGTTTCTATTTTCATTATTCTTTGCTGAATTCTCAAGCCAATCTTTTTCTCCAATTAATGTTGTAATTTGTCCACTTTTCCCTGCATAATCTGTTACCTGAAAATCATTCATCCATTCTGTAAATTTTTCAATTTCTTCATTTGATACTCCTTTGGGAGATAAATATATTCTGTCTCCCACTAATTTTTTAAAATAATTCATATATATCACTACTCCCTTAACATTTTATTAAAATATTTATCAGTAAATTCTTTTAATTTATCTTTATTTTCTTCTAACAATTCAATTAGTTTTTTTGCTTCATTATATGCCATATCATAATCTGATTTATTTACTTCAAATCTATCAAGTGCTTTTTTTAATTCATCTTCACCAAGTAATATTATATCTCCTGTTGGTGTTACAACAACATCCAAGTATAAATCATCTTCATAAGGCATTCCATTGTCTTTTTCTATTTTTCTAGCTATATCAAAATACCATTCTATAATTTCGTTATTTTCATTGTACATAGCAGTTAATCTGTGTTTTTTACTATAATCATAAAACTCTAACCATTTATAGTTATTATTTGCCATACATAAGTTAATGTTTTCTACCATATATGGCTTATTCATTTTATTAAATTTAATTAATGCAATATCTCCAACAAAATCTGCATTATTAAAGCTTTTTATTTTAAAATTTCCATCCTTAACAATTTCCATATTTTTAGGATTAGTAACAAATCTTTTCTTTAAACTAATCCAATATCTTTGCACTAGCTCATTTCCAAAATATATTTCATTTTCAAGTATTCCTCCATTTTTTTGAATTGACTTAGCAGATCCAATATTAGCTTTATCACAAACCATTAATACATTATCTATTCCTAACTCTTTACACTTTTCTAATGCCAGTCTAATTTGTTCTGTTGCATAACCTTTTCTTCTTTCAGATGGTCTTACACTATCTCCGATATGTCCTCCATCATTTAGTAGTTTTTCATTTAAAAAATGTCGTATTTGTAAATTCCCAACTATTTTTCTATCTGATTTCCTTATGGTTAAATATAATGTTGCAGGAATTCTATCTTTGTCTATTGTATCAACAGATAAATCATTTTGAATTTTTTCTAACCACCTGTCAAAATCTCTAATTCTGTCAAGTCCTCCATCTCCAGCAATCTCATTTTCTCCATTATCTAAAAATTCTTGTAAATATTCCTCAACTTCTTTTTTATATTCTTTCGTTGGAAATATTAATTCCAATTCATATTTATTCAATTTTATCACTCCATTCTATAAATTCTTCTTTTAATAACCCTGTAATACATTCATCAACATATTTATTTGTTGCTAAACATAGAAATTTCTTTCTTCTTATTCCTTCATCCTTATATCCTAATTTCAGTTGCATTCTTCTTGACTTTTCATTTCCACGAAAATATCCGTTCTCAATTCTTCTTAATTTCAAAACATCAAAACAATACTTGTTTCTTGTGCTAAATGCCTCTGTTCCATATCCATTTTTTTGATATTTTTCATTAAGCCATATTCCACCACCGGCAAGTGCCCTCTTTTTTATTAATATTTCTAATCTCTGTACCACCAATAACTTTATTACTAGCTTTTAATACTATTGCTAATGAAATTTTAACATTTTCATCTTGACCTTTCGTATGTTCTATAAATTGTTTAGCATCATTTTCTGTATATGGATATGGAATTGCAGCCATCCATTTTGCAACTTCTATATTATTTAATCCATCTACTATATCTTCTACATCTCCATCTTCCCAGTTTCTTAAAATAAGTCTTTTACTTTCAATTTTCATAACTATCACATCTCCTATAAAAAATAAGCCTCACAAAAGAATCTACTTTAAGACTCCTTTGTAAGACTTCTATATAATCCCACTTACGTGTAAACAATCAAACTATTTTAATTGTCCTTTATCGCTCAGATTTGGTAATCCTAGATAAACTCTTAAATTATGTTTTTTATTGTAACATATCATTCTATTTTTGTCAAATTTTTAAAACCTTACGATAGTGTCAATTTTTTTCGGGGAAATTTTTAAAAAATATTTCACCCCTCAAAATTGTTGCTATTTAGGTTATTAACATACTGCCTTATATTCTAATAATTGTTTAAAAAATTTTCTTTGTTCTGTTGTTCCAAATTCCATTGCTGGTATTTTTCCTACTTTAAAATTAACACTAGACTTTATCTTTTCTCTAGCATTATGTCTTATTTTTTTCTATTTCTTTAAATTCTATTACTTTTCTTTTATTATGTACTATTTCCTTTATTTCTCTGTTATCTGCTTTTATTAATCTTAATTTACTTACATTGTTTACATTTATTACTTTCCATCCCAATGGTCTACTACTTAATCTTGCTGAATACAAATGACTTATATGCCCTTCTGTTCTACATCCATGTAATTCTTTTTGATATTTATATAAATTTGTTATTCCTGCTTTATTATTTAATATATATCTTAACAATTTTTCTTTTCTTGTTCTTACTGTTGCATCCATCTCTTCTGCTAATATTTCATATACTATTTCTTTTGTTTTTTCAAAATTTAAAGCATAAAAACTTCTATATATTCGTTTTTTATATTCTGCTTTTTCTTTTCTATTTTCTTTGCTTTCTTTTCCCACAATTCCATTTACTGCTTTCATTAAATGAATTTTATCTAATACATTTATACTTCCATGTAACCATTCTAAGCCTGTCTTTATCCAATTAGCTCCATCTCCTAAGATATATATTTTTTTACTTTATCTATTTCATATGTATTATCTATATATGTTAACACTTCTTCCCATAAATCATCTATTCTTCCTGTATATACCCCTCCAAAGTGTTTTTTATTGCATAATTTTGTCCTTTTTTTTTATTTTAAAATTTCCCCGAAATTATTTTACACTATTCAACTTTTTCTAAAATGTTGATTTTTTAGAAAAATATTATTAAAATAAATTTAGTTATAAAAATATTAATTTTTTAAGTTATCAATCGGAAGGAAATCCGATTTACACAACTTTTACGATAGGCTCATATTTTTACTTTAATAATTTTTTTCTATTATTCTCAATATTTTCTCTAATAATT